>Ga0265293_10006794_pt1 | contig 18016 bp, 16 predicted proteins | sample Munlanlewell138R_FD_192505 | JGI IMG/M metagenome (GOLD analysis project Ga0265293, IMG submission 192505) | Leachate microbial communities from a municipal landfill in Southern Ontario, Canada - Leachate well 138R | ecosystem: Engineered > Solid waste > Landfill > Unclassified | place: Canada...
TCAGCCCGGCGTCGAACAACCGCTGCAGATGCGCCGGCGTGAAGTTCGACGTCCCGACCGCGCGGATCAAGCCGTCGTCGGACGCCGTCGACGCTGTGCCACTGGCGGTTGAACTTGCTGGTGACGAACAGTTCGGCGCGCGCCACCCCGGAATCGCGCAGGCCCGCACCCACGCCGTGTTCGTTGCGGTAGTTCTCCGCGGTGTCGATCAGGCGGTAGCCCGCGCGCACCGCGGCGGCGACCGCGACCGCGGCCTGCGCGTCGTCCATCGGCCAGGTGCCCAGCCCGAGCCGCGGCATCCGCACCCCGTTGGCCAGGGCGACGGTGGGTGCCGGTGGCGCGCGGATGGTGTCCTCCTGGGTACTCCGTAGCGAACCGCTGCTGGAAGGACAATCTGGCACAGTCGTCCGACACGGCGATAACCTGGCCCGATGGTGCTCAGAGAGGATTCTCGTGACCGAACCCGACGACGATAGCCCGCCACCGGAAACCGGGGAGGGATCGGCGACACCGGATGCCGTGGAGACGCCGAAGACCGGGCGGGACCGCGGCGCGGTGATCGGCGCCGGTGGGATGTGGCTGGCGAAGTGGTCCCTGATCATCGTGGCCATTGCCGCGGGCACCGTGGTGCTCGGCTGGATCATGGCGAAGCTGTGGGTGGTCGTGCTGCCGGTGCTGCTCGGTGTCGTGCTCTGCACCGTGCTGTGGCCGCCGGCCCGGCTGATGATGGACCGCCTGGGTTTCCCGCCGGCCGCGGCGGCCACCGCCACGCTGCTGCTGTTCCTGGCCATCTTCTCCGGCGTCGTCGCGCTCATCGTGCCGCCGGTGCTCGACCAGATGCCGGAGCTCATCGATCAGGCCACCGAGGGCATCAACCGGCTGCAGCAATGGGTCGCAGGCCCGCCGCTCAACCTGCAGCAGGACCAGTTCGACCGATACGTGGACACCGTCGTCAACGCCATGCGGGAGTCGTCGTCGGCGATCGCGACCGGTGTCGTCACGGGCGTCAGCACGGTGGGGACGCTGCTGCTGACGTTGGTGCTCACGGTGGTGCTGTCCTTCTTCTTCCTCAAGGACGGCCGCCGCTTCCTGCCGTGGCTGGGCCGGGTGACCGGGCGCCGTGCCGGGCGGCACCTGGAATCGGTGCTGGGCCAGATGTGGGAGAACCTCGGTGGCTTCATCCGCGCGCAGGCCGCGGTGGCGCTGATCGACGCCGTGTTCATCGGCATCGGGCTGGTCGTCCTCGGTGTTCCGCTGGCCCCGGTGCTCGCCGTGCTGACCTTCATCGGCGCGTTCGTGCCGTTCGTCGGCGCGTTCGTCGCCGGCGCGCTGGCGGTGCTGATCGCGTTGGTGGCCAACGGCTTCACCAACGCCCTGTTGGTGCTCGCCGTCATCATCGCGGTGCAGCAGATCGAAGGCAATGTCCTGCAACCGATTCTGCAGAGCCGCACCATGAAGCTGCATCCGGTGCTGGTGCTGCTGGGCGTCACCGCCGGCGGTTCGCTGTTCGGTATCGTCGGCGCGTTCCTGGCCGTGCCGACCGTGGCGATGGCCGCCGTCATCGCCCGCTACGTCAACGAACAGATCGATCTACGCACCGAGGAGCCCCAACCATGAGCGACGCTCGCCGGCGCCGCAAGGCCAAGCAGGCCCGACGAGAGGTCCGCCGCACCAGCCGACGCCGCCGCGAGGAGGTGCGCGTCGAGATCCCCGAGGAGGTGCCGCTGGTCGCCGAGGTGCAGGAGGCCTTGGCCGCCGAGCATCCGCTGCACCTGCTGGCCTTGGTGTCGACGATCATCGAGGCCAGTCTCCCGCCGGCGCCGCTGCTGGAGTCGCCGGAGGAGGACGAGGATGCCGATTCACCGGATCTCGACGACCTCGTCGAGGGTCTGATCGGGGTGCCCGTGCCGGAGACCACCGCGCTGCTGGGGGTGCTCGCCGAGCTCGTCGACGATCCCGAGCTCGCGGCGCGGTGCATCCAGGAGGTCGCCCAGCGCGACGACGAATTACCCTCCTGGATCGGCGAATTGGAGCACACCAGCGTCTACCGGGCCGCGCGGATGGGCCATGTGCTCGGCGACGGCGACGATCTGATGCTCGGGGTGCGCCTGCCCGGCGGTTTCGAGATGACCTGCGTCGCCTACCTCGACCACAATCTGCATTCCTGCGTCGGCGATGCGTTCATGGTGCCGGACTCGCTCGACGCGGTGCTGGCCGTCGCCGAGGCCAATCGCACCGATGCGGATCTGGAACTGGTCGAGATGACCCTCGCCGACGCCGGTGCCTGGCTGGGGGAGGGCCTCGAGGCCACCGAGCTGATGTACACGCCCACCGAATCCGATACCTGGCCGGCGTGCCGGCCGCTGGTGGAGTGGTTGACGTACTCATTGCCGACGGGCGGTTCCGGGTACGCGGGGCGGGGCCTGAGCCACGACGAGCATGAGGACCTGCTCGACCGGTTCTTCGGCTCGCTGGTGGGGATGCGGTACGCCACCGCGGAGCATCGTGAGCTGCTGAATTTCTGCCTGTTCGAGGGCACCGGAGATCCGTTGCGTTTCAGCGAGGTTCGGCTCACCGATCTGCTGACCGCCACGCCGTTCGACGGGGCCGCGGTGTCGGCGGGGCGGCTGCGGGAACTGCCGGACCTGCTGCGCGCCTATGTGCCGTTCGCGCACGCCCAGTCCGGGCTGCGGGAGGAACTGACCGCCGAGGCGCTGGCCGCGATCGACCATGGCGAGAGCGAGTACCTGGCTCAGATCGGGAAGTAGCCGTAACAATCGCCCCCTCCGCAACGACAACACCGTCAGTAACCTCAGACCCCGTCTGTCTCGAGTCAGGAGGGTGTATGCGGAGCCGTTGGAAGGCGCCGGTGGCCGCGGTCGCGCTGGCGCTCGTCACGGCCCTCGGCGGCATCGAACCGGCCCTGGCCCACGCGGCGCCGACCCCGGCCGGCAAGGACTTCTCCAAGCCGGCCATCGTGATCCTGGGCTACGGCTTGCAGCCCGACGGCAGCATGCGTCCCCTGCTGCGCCGCCGGGTGCTCGCAGGTCTGGCCGTCGCGCAGGGCTATCCGCAGTCACCGATCATCGTCACCGGCGGCAATCCCCGCAACGGCGTCACCGAGGCCGAACAGATGCGCCGGATGTTGACGATGCTGGGCTTTCCGAACCACCGCATCATCGTCGAGGACCGCGCCAACAGCACCGTGCAGAACGCCCGATTCTCGGTGCCGCTGGCCGAGGAGGCCGGCACCACCGGCATCATCCTCGTCACCTCGAGCACCCATCAGGGCCGCGCCGACGGGGACTTCATCGCCGCGGGCGGCAACATCCTGGCCACCGTCAGTTACCCCGACGGCAATCCGGCGCTCAACATCACCCAATTCGTGCGGGACGCGCTGAGCCCGGTCACCAACTTCGGCTGATCACAGATCGCCGAGATCGTCGGGCACGTCGACGGCATACTTGCGCAGCGTCTCGAGCGGCACCACATCCAGCGTCCGCTCGTGCGTGCAGGCCAGCACCACCGGCGCGGCGCACCCGGCGTTGTGGGCGCGCAACCAGTTCAGCGCGGTGACACACCAGCGGTCACCCGGGGTCAGACCGGGAAAACGGTAGGCGCGCACCGGCGTCGACAGGTCGTTGCCGATGGACTGCTGGTGCTTGAGGAAGTCGGCGGTGACGACGGCGCAGATGGTGTGCAGGCCGATGTCCTCCGGCCCGGCCGAACAGCATCCGTCGCGATAGAAGCCCGTCAGCGGCTCGCTGCCGCACGGTTCCAGCCGGTTTCCAAGGACGTTGCGGTCAATCCGGACAGCCATTGCCTCAGTATTCCTGACGTCACTGCGCAAACGGTGGCCCCAGCAAGCGACGCAACATCTCGGCCTCGTCACGGGGGTCTTTGAGCGGCCAGAACCACAGCGCCAGCACCACCCGGATGAGCCACTGCGCGGCAAGCGGATCGGGGACGTCCTGGCCGAGCATCTCCGCCGCCAGGTCGGTGACGATGGGCGATGTGGTCAGCCAGTCGGTGCCCGGGCCCGGTTGCACCGCGCGCATGATCCGGGCGAACGGTTCCGAGCGCATCTCCCGCAGCGCGACCACGGTCGCGGTGACCACCCGCTCGGGCCCGTGCAGGCCGGTGATCTCTTGTCGCACGGTGTCGACCACCTGCAGCGACAGCCGCGCCAACACGACATCGCGGATCGCCGCCTTGCCGCCGGTGTGGCGGTAGATCGTCGCGGGGGAGCAGTGAATCGCCGCGGCCAGCGCGTCGATGGTGAACGCGTCGTAGCCCTCGCGGACGATCAGTTCCTGGGCGCCCGCGTAGATGCGCTCGGCGGCGGCGTCGTGCCGATCGCCCAGCAGCCAGTCCTGTTGCGCCATGGTCGAAGAATTCTCGCACGGTGAGAGAAATATTGCTCTTTCTCTCACGGACGGCGCTGGTAGGCCGCGCCGACTGCGAGCGGCTCCCCAATGTGGACCGCGGGCACTCTCTCGACTTCGCGAACATCCCTTGACCGTGCTCGCCGTCGGCACGCAGCCTGAGCGCCATGCAGGTCCTCGACGATCCCGCGCGACTCTTCGATCCGGATGCGCTACAAGACCCGTATCCGATCTATGCGCAATTGCAGGCCAGCGCGCCGGTGCACCGGGTCGGTGACTCGCAGTTCTATGTGGTGTGCGGCTGGCACGCGGTGACGGAAGCAGTCGCCCGGCCCGACGACTTTTCCTCGAATCTGACCGCCACCATGGTGTTCGGCGCCGACGGTCGCGTCACCGCTTTCCCAATGGGTGAGCTCGGCTCGTCGATCCATGCCCTCGCGACCGCCGATGATCCGGTGCACGCGGCGCACCGGAAGCTGCTGCTGCCGCACCTGGCCGCCAAGCGCATCCGCGTCATCGAGCAGTACGCCGAACAGACCGCCCGACGCCTGTGGTTCGAGGAACTCCGCGACGGCCGCATCGAGTGGATGAGCGCGCTCGCCGACCGCTTGCCGATGCTGGTGGTGATCCGGCTGCTCGGGCTCCCCGACAGCGACGCCGACCTGCTGATCCGGCGCGCGTATGCAGCCACCAGCCTGCTCGACGGCGTCGTCACCGCCGAGCAACTCGAGGCCGCCGGCGTGGCCGCCCTCGAGCTGTCCGGGTACGTCATGGAGCACTTCGCGCGCAGCGCCGACGACGACGGCTCCGGGCTGATCGCCGACCTGGCCGCGCGTCACCGCAGCGGTGAGCTGGAACAGATTGCCGCACTGGGCATCATGATCACGCTGTTCGGTGCGGCCGGCGAATCCACCGCATCCCTGCTGGGCAGCGCGGCCTGGATCCTGGGGACCCGCCCGGACATCCAGCGCCGCGTGCGCGCCCACCCGGAATTGCTGGATCCGTTCCTCGAGGAGGTGCTGCGCTTCGAGTCGCCGTTCCGCGGGCACTACCGGCACGTGCGCCGAGACACCTCGCTGGGCGGGACCGAGTTGCCCGCCGACTCTCGGCTGCTGCTGATGTGGGGCGCGGCCAATCGCGATCCGGCGCAGTTCGACGCGCCCGAACAGTTCCGGCTGGACCGAACCAGCGGCAAGGCGCACCTGGCCTTCGGCAAGGGCGCGCACTTCTGCGTCGGCGCCGCGCTGGCCCGGCTCGAGGCCCGCATCGTGGTGCGCATGCTCCTCGACAGCAGCGCCTGGATCGAGGCCGACGACATCGGCACCTGGTTGCCCAGCATCGGCGTGCGTCGCCTCGAGAAGCTGGGTTTGGCAGTCCAACTCTGAGCGCCGGACACACGTATTCGCTCGTGTTCCACAGCCTCGGCCCAGGTTGCTCTAAGGTCTACTTCGTGCCTCAGATGGATCGTCGCAGCATGATGTTGTTGGCGGGACTCGGTGCCCTCGGCGCCGCGCTTCCCCTTCCCAAGGCTCTGGCCGACCCGCTCCAGCCCGATGCGCCCGCGCCCGGGCCGGGTGGGCCGGCCCCCGCGCCGCAGGCCGGCGCCGGACCGGCGATGCGCTTCTCCGACGAGTTCGACGGGCCGGCCGGGTCGGGCATCGACTACTCGAAGTGGCGCGTGGAACCGCGCCGCGAGCGGATCAAGAACCCGGTGTTCTGGGACCGCCCGGAGAACATGGGCGAATACCGCGACAGCCGGGAGAATCTGTTCCTCGACGGCAACGGCAACCTGGTCATCCAGGCCACCCGCGAGGGCGACAAGTACTTCGGCGCCAAGATCACCGGCACCCAGCCCGTCGGCATCAACAGCACCTGGGAAGCCCGGATCAAGCTGGACTGCCAGACCGCCGGCTGCTGGCCAGCCTGGTGGATCCTCAACGACAACAAGGTCGACGGCGGCGAGGTCGACCTGATGGAGTGGTACGGCAACGGCGAGTGGCCGTCGGGAATGACCGTGCACACCAAGCTGGACGGGACCTCGCACCGCACCATGCGGGTCCCCATCGACAACAACTGGCACACCTGGCGGATGACCTGGACCGACCACGGCATGTACTTCTGGAAGGACTACGTGCCCGGCATGCAGCCCATCTTCGAGGTGCCGGCGTTCTCCATGGATCCGTGGCCGTTCAACAACCCCGGCTACACGTTCGTGCCGATCCTCAACGTCGCGGTCGCCGGATCCGGCGGCGGTGACCCGTCCGGCGGCTCCTACCCGGCGCAGATGCTCGTCGACTACGTCCGGGTGTTCTAGCAGGAAGCTATCTTTGGTCGACGGCCCCGGCACCTCGGTTTCGGGGCCGTCGTGCGTGGTAGGTGCCCGATCGCCCGCATCAGTGGGGTTATGCTCGTGGAAAGCGGCAAAGGAGCCGCGGCCCAGGAGGTGCCCAAATGCGTACATCCACCACCGCCGAACTGCCGGCCGGTCGGCCCGTCATCGTCCGCGGTGCCGACGGCACCCGACTGCACACGGAGGTGTTCGGTCGCGAGGACGGCTACCCGATCGTGCTGTCCCACGGCATCACCTGCGCGATCCGGGTCTGGCGCGAACAGATCGCCGCGCTGGCCGACGAGTACCGGATCATCGCCTACGACCACCGCGGGCACGGCCGCAGCGGCGTGCCGCCGCGCGGTCACTACAGCCTCAACCACCTGGCCGCCGACCTCGACGCGGTGCTCGAGGCGACGCTGGAACCCGGCGAGCGCGCGGTGCTCGCCGGACACTCGATGGGCGGCATCGCCATCGAGGCGTGGTCCGAGCGCTACCGGCACAAGGTGGCCCAGCGCGCCGACGGCGTCGCACTGATCAACACGACCACCGGGGAACTCATCCGCCAGGTCCAGTTCCTGGCGCTGCCGCAACGGCTGGCCAATCCGCGCGCGCTGGTGGCCACCGAGGCCATCCGCCGGTTCGGCGGTGTCCCCGCGCTGCGGGCGGTGCAGCGGACCGGCCGCGGCGTGGTCTCCCGGCTGGCGGTCGGCCGCGACGCGCACCCGGAAATCACCGACTTCGTCTACGAGTTGTTCGCCACCACCCCCGCGGCCGGTCGCGGCGGCTGCGCCCGGATGCTGATGGACTCGGTGGAGAAGCGGCACATCTCGCTCGACGGCTTGACCGTGCCCACGCTGGTGATCGGCAGCACCCACGACCGGCTGCTGCCCATCGCCGCGCAGCGGCGCATCGCCGAGTCGGTACCCAATCTCGTTGACCTCGTGGAACTTCCGGGTGGACACTGCGCCATCCTGGAGCAGCCCGACGCGGTCAACCAGCACCTGCGCTCGCTGGTGAAATCCGTGCGCCGCTAGGAGGTGACTTTGGGCACCGAACGACCGTCTACGCGTTCACAACCTGCCCGCGAAGAACAACCAGCCGTCATCGATTGCCGGTAATCCATCCACTGGTGCCCGCCGGAGGCGGAAGTTCGAGTAGAGCAGCCAGCGTCTGCGCTGCCGGATTGTTCAATGGCATCTCTGCATCAGCGGGGATAAGCCCCAGGTCGATCATGAGGTTGCCGACTCGCAGCAATAGGATCGCCCCCCGCAGCGCCCCAAACGCTTCGTACCAGTCGATATGCTTGACGGTTGTTTCGATGAGTTCCTCGAAGCGTCCGATTGCGGCGCCACGTTCGGGGAACCCTTCCAGCCTCGGCAGCCCTAACCCGGACGCGTACATGCGGTCGAAGAACAGGAAGAACCCGAGGTCGAGCTCACGTGGACCCAAGGTGGCCAGTTCCCAGTCGAAAACGCCGGTAACACGTTGGCCGCTATCGAACATCATATTTCCGAGACGGGCGTCTCCCCACGAGACGACCTCCTCGTGGGGTCCGGACGGAATCGACTCTGAGAGGATCTTCACAGCTGCGTCGATCGTCGGACTCGTACGATCATTCGCTGCCCATGCATAGAACTGTTTCCAGTGCGCGAAGTCTTGGGCGAGCGCTGTATCGCCAGCTTGCTCCCGCCGCAGGTCTTCCAGGCCGGCCCTGGCTGGCTCAACCGTTTGAATATCACTGATCGCCCGAAGGGCGTTGTCGTACATACGATTTCGCTGTTCCGGCGCGAGGTCGACTACCCAACCTCCAGTGACGAAGGGCGGATCGTCACTAGGCACTGATCCATACACTCGCTCCAGAAGCAGGAATGGCGCGCCCAATGCCGATCCTTCCAGGTCGGTGGCCAGCACCTTCGGCACGGCCGCTTTGGTATGCCGCGCTATCGCAGTCATGACGCGCCCCTCGCGACCGATGTTGTAGTCAGGAAACAGACCTTCGCCGCTCGGCGGAATGCGCGCCACCATCCCGCGGCTGACCAGCTCTCCCGCCTCTTCCCAGTCGGCTTCGAAGAGGATTGTCTCACTGGACATTCCGCTTGCGACCGGCATCTGCATGTCCCGCACCCTCACAGGGCCAGGCAACGACAAACCGGTCGGCAACCAGGCGGCAAGTTGCTCTGCAACCGCACGCGGATCCACCTTGTTCAGAAGAGCCATGTTGTCAGCTTGTTCCTCTCGGCCGCATCCCATGCAGGATGCCTCTGCGATTGTCGATAGCGAATACCGCTGTCGCCCAAGATAGTTAAGGCGCCAGCACCGTCAGTCAAACAGCGCACCCCGGTGGCTGTTAGGTTCAGTTACAGAACGTTAGTATACGCAGTATACTTTGGCTATACCGATTATTGAAGACCTCCTCAGGCAGCATCTCCTCGGGACTTCGCGACGAACCGAGAACATGCGTAGCTCGACCACCTTGCCATCCGTCGACGATCAGTAGGAACGCCTCTCCGCGGGTGCGTGGCCGCCCGTCCGCTCCCTCGGCCGTCGGTAAGTCCATGGCGCTGGATTCACCTTGGGCGCCGCCCGATGCAGCGCGAGCGCAATCTCCGCCAGACCCGGGACGTTCAAGGCTGATAAAGATCAGGGTTTGTTTAGCATGCTGCGTCGCATGGTGCGTTCGTGAAAGCAGTAAAAGCTCTCACCGGAGCCATCCGTCAAACGCCCGATTCCCTCGACCAGAACCAGTGGGTCGCCCGGAAGATCCCAGTCAATGCCATTGATGTTGTCGTTATCCTCTGTGACAGTCATCGGAAAGGCGTGGAGAAGCTCGACGTTGTAGGAGAAGCGCTCGCCGTTCGAAATCTCGAACTCAAGCTTGCTGTCGACTGGCCCGCCGGCGGGGTCGGTCAGGCTCGGGAAGGCCAGCTGCGTCAGGCGCTCGCGGCTTCCATCGCGTCCGAAAAAGGTGCCCCACGGGGTCTCGCCTGCATCAGTGCCCATGCTGATCATGTGGGCGGTCCAGTCCGGTGCCACCGGGAGCAGGAAGGTGTGGTGCTTCCATTCAGGGCTGAGGTCGCGCACGCCGCTCGAATGGTCGCTCCAGCCAACGCCATCGAGGCTGTATTCCTGTTCGCCGACACGTATCCACCCCGTCGTCTGGAATGCCTGCTGAATGTGCATATCGCCTGCGTGCGCGATACGCGCTTCGGCGTTCCCTTCGTACGCGTTCCAGACTGGAGCGACTGGTGTGGCACTCAGCTCCCACCGGACCGCACGCGAGGGTGCCGACGCACCGCGTGGCGCCAGGGCGAGCTTGTCGATAGAGGTGAGCTCGCCCACACCCTCAAAGGATGAGGTCCAGCCGTTCTCGCCAATCTCGATGTGGAGACCGGCGATATCCGCGCCCGCTCGCGAAAGGTTCCGACCCCAGAGGCGGTCTACGCACAGCTGGCGGTCAGGCAAGTACACCCCCACCTGGGCCCACCACAAGTCGAGGTCCGCACGGAAACGGCCAAGATGCAGGTAGATGCCCACTCCCGCCTCGGGATTCCAGCAGGTATGGAAGCGAGTTTCGTTCCAGAGCGGTACGTCGTACTGGGGCTCCACATTGATGTCCATGTTCCTCCGATATTGACGGCATGCGTGCGGTGAACTGCGTTGTATGATGTATAGATTCTATACGTCATATAGATGGTACCGCAGCCGGCGCCTGGGGCCAGCCGATCAAGAGTCGGCGCTACATCAGCTACCCAGAGTGGCGGCCGGACCCGTTACCTCCATGAAATGAGTCGGCCGATGACCGCGCCTTGCAACCAGCGTCCACTCCCAGTACGAAACGAGCTGATCGGCCGGACGCCCTACGGGGCGCCCCAAATCGATGTTGACGTGCGGATGAACACGAATGAGAGCCCGCACGCGCCCAGTCCAGCCGTCGTTGAAGACATCCGGGCCGCGGTGGCCGAGATCGTCGGCGATCTCAACCGCTATCCCGACCGGGAAGCGGTCACACTTCGCAGCTTGCTCGCCGACTATCTGCAGGCGACCACATCCGTCCCCCTCAGCAGCGACCACATATGGGCCGCCAATGGATCAAACGAGATCCTGCTGCAGACAATGCAAGCCTTCGCGGGCCCAGGCCGGAGCGCACTCGGGTTCGAGCCCACCTATTCCATGCATCGCAGTGTCACCGAAGCAACAGGGGCCGCTTACCACACCGTGGCGCGACGTGAAGATTTCGGAATCGACGCCGCGACCGCACTGGCCGCCGTCGAATACCACCGACCGGACGTGGTGTTCATTTGCAACCCCAACAATCCGACCGGAACGTACACCGACCTCGACACCATCGAGGCGATCTACGATGCGACCGCGGGTATCGTGATCATCGATGAGGCGTACATCGAATTCTGTACGCATCCATCGGCGGCGCGACTGTTGACCGGACGACCGCGACTATTGGTGATCCGAACCATCTCGAAAGCCTTTGGCCTCGCCGGTGTTCGGGTCGGCTACCTTGCAGCCAACCCCGAAGTCGTCGCCGCACTGCGACTTGTCCGACTGCCGTATCACCTCTCGTCGTTGACGCAAGCCGTCGCCGTCGCCGCACTGAGTCGGCGTGTTGAATTGCTGAGCACGGTGCCTGAGGTTGTCACTCAACGTGAGCGCATCGTCGATGGCCTTTCGGCGATGGGACTACAGGTGTACCCCAGCGATGCCAATTTCGTGCTGTTCTCCGTCCCTGGCGACGCCGCTGCGCTGTGGCAGCGACTGGTCGACAGGCAAGTTCTCATACGAGACGTGGGCATTCCCGGGCATTTACGAGTGACTGCGGGGACCGCAGAGGAAACCGCCGCATTCCTAGAGACAATACGCACGTCCCTGTAAGCGCGCCGAGGCGTGCGAACGCGCCGGCAAGGGCCGCGGCGACGCCATCCCGACAACCTCAAACCTGGCAAAGCGATCGTCTGCCTACTCTGCATCGGCAGAAATCAGCATTATTCCCTACGTCATGTAGCCGAAAGTCTGCGGTTTTGGCGGATCAGCATTGCACCTTCTCAGTTACAAGGATCAAGGTTGGCGGGTACGGATGATGCGCCCGATCCCAGCCAGAATCTCCTTCTCGGTGGCCGCCCGGGCGAGGCGCCGGCGAAGACGAAAGGCCGTCGGCACGTCTTGATTGGCTAGAGCACTCATCCGCTCTCCATCGGGCCGCTGTCGGCCCAACCGAAATAGGCTTGCGCCCACGGTGTAATTCACGAGATCAACGAACAGCGCGACAGCGTCGTCGTCGGAAAACCCAGCGGCGAGCAGGCATTCGAGAATCCGGTCGCCGTGGCGAGATGCGGTAGGACCTTCCAATGGACGGCGGGTGATCACCTCGGCGACAGCTGGATGGGCCATAAACAACCGGTGATAGGCACCAAACCACTTCTCAAGCCCGCTGTCCCATGGTGCGGTGAGATCAAGCTCGGGAAGCGAGCGTAGGGCGTAATCGGCCATCAGGTCGATCAATTGCCCCTTGTTCGCCACGTGGTGATAAAGGGCCATAGGGGTAACACCCAACTCCTCGGCCACCCGCTTCATGGACATGCGATCGAGACCTACGGCATCAGCGATCCGCAGTGCGGCCGATACGACGGTTTCGACGTCGAGTCCCTGATGATAGTGGCTCATCGCGCTGTATCAGATGCGAATCCTCGACGTACACGGTCTTGATTCTTTCGGCCAAGGGTTTGCCGGTCTAGGCCGCTATGGCGCTTCGCAACAGCACATCTCGTGCTGGGTGCCTGTCGTCCACGAGCACATTTACGGAATGGCATGCCCAACTGTGACGGCATATCTACGCACTGTGGGGTATGACGCGCCGAAACAACGATGATTGCCGCTCTACGGGCCGCCGGTAGTCGCACCTGGCAACACTACCGTGAGTTGATAGCCGGCCATGGATCGGAAAGACCCACTCGATCACAACGCCACGGATATATGACATCGACACAAGGTGATTGGCCAGGTTGGGAGTGATCAGCCGTATTAGGACCACTGAGTCAGCCGAGCCGGATCTTATCCAGGTTGGCCATTCGGGGTTACTCGGATTATCAGAGCATGTCAGTCCACGATCCCCGGTTCGATGCCGAGCAAGATGCCGAGCAAGTGGCATCCCGCCCGCTCGTGGCTAAGCTTAGCCACGACCACCCAGGTGCTTGGCCACCTCGGCGGCGGCGCGCTGACCCGAGCGCACCGCGCCGTCGAGGAAGCCGGTCCATTCGTCGGCGGTCTCGGTGCCGGCCCAGAACAGCGGGCCGACCGGATCGGTCAGCGCCTTGCCGACCGTGGTCCACGACCCCGGCGCCGGCGCCGCGGTGGGCCCGCCGGGGGCGAATTGCTCCGTGCCCCAGCAGAAGTCGAGATAGTCGACGGGATTGCTCGCCCGCTCACCGAAGAGCGCGGCGAATCCAGTCAGCGCCCGCTCGCGGCGCTGCTCGGGGGCCAGCGCATCGAAGCCCCGGGCATCGACGAAGCCCAGCAGGACCCCGGGACCCTCCGGGCCGGGGCTCACGTCGAACGTGATGAACACCGGCCCGTCATCCGACAACGCCTCACCCGAGTACCCGTCGGCGCGCCAGAACGGGCTGTCGTAGACGGCGTAGGCCTTGCTGAGGCGGCCCTGGGGCCAGCGCTGCGGCAGGCCCGCGTGCTCCTCGGGCAACTCCGGGGTGACGGCGATGGCGCCCCGGTGCTGCGGGGCGACCGCGACCACGACGGCGCCGGCCCGCACCGTCCCCGCAGCGCTGCTCACGGTCGCGCCGCCGTCCTCGTCGTAGTCGATCGCGTACACCGGCGCGTCGAGCACCACCCGGCCGCCGAGGTCCTCGGCGATCCGCAGCGCGATCTGCTGGGTGCCGGCCAGGAACCGGTCCTGCTGCGCACCCTTTTTCACATCCAGCATGCGGTTGAGCCCGCCGGCGGCCTTGACGTAGCGCACCGCGTGCAGCATCGACACGTCCTGCGGGTCCGCACCCCAGGTCACCCGGGACATGATCGTCATCAGATCGGTCGTGGCGTCCGACGCCCGCACCGTGTCCAGCCACCGCCGCAGCGACATGCTGTCGAGTTCGTAGGCGTCCAGCGCGGTCCACGGGCGGCGCACCGGCATCCGTCGTACCAGTAGCCCGAAGCGCAGCCGCACCCAGGCCAGGTTCACCAGCGCAGCGAACCCCAGCGCCGGGATGGTGCCGGAGTAGGGCCGCACCTCGCCGCGCCAGCGGATCAGGTTCGTGCCCTCGCAGTACGTCGCCGCGGTGGCGCAACCCAATTCGTCGGCCAGGGCCAGCACCGCGTCCTGGGTGGGGCCGACGAAGGTCGCCCCCAGATCGACGGGCACCCCGCCGACCGTGCCGGTCAGCGAACGGCCGCCTACCCGGTCGCGCCCCTCGAGCACCACCACGTCATACCCGCGATTGTTCAACTCCCGGGCCGCGGTCAACCCCGCGAAGCCCGCCCCGATCACCACGACATCTGCCTGCGTACGCACCCGGACAGTCAATCAGTAATAGGCTGCGCTCGGAGGTGCGGAGTGAGAGTTCTGACGGCGCTGTCGGGTCCGGTGGACGCCATCGAGCGGGCGGCGGCCCTGCGTGAGGCCGGCGCGGCGGGTGTGTTCACCTTCGAGGGACCCCACGATGTCTTCGCGCCGCTGACGCTGGCCAGTACCGTCGGCGGCCTGGATCTGATGACCAACGTGGCGATTGCGTTCCCGCGCAACCCCATTCATCTTGCACATCAGGCGATCGATCATCAGCTGCTGTCCGAGGGGCGGTTCGTGCTGGGCCTGGGCACGCAGATCCGCACGCAGATCGAGAAGCGGTTCGGCGCCGAGTTCGATCGGCCGGTGGAACGCATGGTGGAGCTGATCGCGGCCCTGCGCGCCATCTTCACCACCTGGTCGACGGGGGAGCGGCTGAACTTTCGCGGCGAGTTCTACACCCACCGGCTGATGACGCCGAACTTCAGCCCCGGCGCCAATCCGTACGGGCCGCCGCCCATCTACGTCGGGGCGCTGGGGCCGCGGCTGACCCGCGCGGCCGCCGAGCACGCCGACGGGCTGCTGGTGATGCCGTTCGGGTCCACGAAGTTCCTGCGCGAACACACCATGGCCGCGGTGCGCGCCGGGCTGGCCGCGGCGGACCGCAGCGAGTTCGCGGTCGTGCCGGAGATCATCGTGTCGCCCGGTGAGGATCACGACGGGACGCGGCGGCTGCTGGCGTTCTACGGCTCCACACCCGCCTACCGGCCGGTGCTCGAGGCCCACGGCTGGGGTGATCTGCAACCGGAACTGCACGCGCTGTCCAAACAGGGCCGCTGGCAGGAGATGGGTGCGCTGATCGACGACGACGTGCTGAGCACCATCGCCGCGGTCGGTTCGCCCGCCGAGATCGCCGCCCACATCCGGGAACGGGCCGACGGGATCGCCGACACCGTGTGCATCTACTCCGGCGGTGCGCTGTCGGTGCAGCAGCAGGCCGAGATCATCGACGCGCTCTAACGGAGCTTCAGCACGACCTTGCCGCGCGCGGTGCGGCTCTCCAGCGACGAGATGGCCTCGGCGGCCCGCTCCAGCGGGTAGACCTGCGGCGCGGGTGCGGACACCTTGCCTGCGGCCAGCAGCGCCTCGAGCTGATCCCACTGTTCGGCCAGGTAGCCCGGATGCGACAGCGCCCAGGCGCCCCAGCCGACACCGACCGCGTCGACGTTGTTGAGCAGCAACCGATTTGCCTTGATGGCCGGGATGTCGCCGCCGGTGAACCCGATGATCAGCAACCGGCCCGCCGGGGCCAGTGACCGCAGCGAATCGGTGACGCGGTCACCGCCGACGGGGTCGAGCACGATGTCCACGCCGCGGCCCTCGGTCAGCGTCGCGACGGCGTCCTTGAAGCCCTCGGCCAGCACCACCTCGTCGGCGCCGGCGGTCTTGGCGGCCTCGAACTTGTCCTCGGTGGACACCACCGCGATGGTGCGGCCCGCACCGAGCGCCGGCGCCAGGCGCAGCGCGGAGGTGCCGATGCCGCCGGCCGCGCCGTGCACCAGCACGGTCTCGCCGGGGCTCAGTCGCCCGCGGGTGCGCAACGCAAAGTGCACGGTCAGGTCGTTGAACAGGATCCCGGCGCCGGCCTCGAAGGAGACGTTGTCGGGCAGCTTGAACACGCGGTCCGGGGCGAGCACCACGACCTCGGCCATGCCGTCGGTGATCATCGTCAGGCCCAGTACGCGGTCGCCGGCCGCGACGTGAGAGCCGGCGGGCGCGCTGCGCACCACCCCGGCTACCTCGCCGCCCGGGGTGAACGGCAGCTCGGGCTTGTACTGGTAGCGGCCGCGGCTCAGCAGCGCGTCGGGGAAGGCCACCCCGGCGGCGTGAACGTCGATGACCACCGCGTCGTCAGGGGCCGCCGGCTCGGCGACGTCGTTGATGGCGACGGCGTCGGGGCCGTCGAGGTTGATGATCTGTACCGCACGCATGCCCCCGACCCTAGCGACTTCGGTGCGTTCGGTTGCGGTGGGCGCAACTGCGCGCACCCAAATCACTCAGGGGGCGACGGTCAGCCAGTCGGCGAACCCGGACGGATCGTGGCGACCCAGCGCGCCGTGCTCGAACAGCCCCCACCCCTCGCTGGTGGTGCCGTCGGCGGCATGGCACACCGCGCGCCCCACGTGGTCGATGACGCCGAAACCGGCGCGACCCACGATCGCCGGGTCGGTCATGTCGTAGGTGAGCCGTTCGGTGAAGTTTTCGCCCTTCCACATCCCGTGCAGCCAGTCCGAGTCGCCGCCGTACCCGCCGCCGACGTGGATGGGACAGGCCAGCTTGGATTCCACCTCGAAACGCACCGGGGAGCCGTCGGCGGCGGTGGCCTCGATGTCGGCGCCGGTGGGGATCCGGGTGCCGGAGGTGTAGTGGATCTTGATCCGCGGCCAGCCCAGCTGCTCGATGCGGCCGTCCTTCCAGATCCGGGTGCAGTCGTTGAGCGAGCGGAAGCCGCTGGGGTCCTCCTGGATGATCAGCACTATCGAGAAGTGCTCGAAGGCCATCGGGACGTAGAGCCACCACATGCCCTCGAACGGCGGGTCGGCGGGCCGCCCGGCCGGTTCGGCCTCGCCGACCGGTCGGATGCCCCAGGACCGGTCCCGGCTGCCGATCCACACGTCGGGGTCGACGGTGATCATCTCGCCGTCGATCTCCAGATGTCCGCTCCATGAACCCAATTGGGCGAACCGCTGGGCGTCCAGGGTGACGCGCGTGCCAGTGCGCAACACATGCCGCTGCTCCTGCACGGCGTCGAACAGGCTGTTCCACGCCAGGTCGGCGGCGATGCCGTCGGTCTCGTCGAGGACGATGCGCAGCCTGTGCAGCGGCTCGTCGACCTCGACGCGGTAGTTGCCGACGCGCTGGTTCAACCGGTCGCCGTCGATGGCGTCGGACAGGTGCACCGCGGTCTGCACATCGCCGCGGCGCACCAGGAGGAAGGCGTCCTTGACCCCGAGGTTGGGGTAGTAGCCGATCCCGGTGATGACGAAGATGTCTCCGGTGCGGTCGTGGGCGTTGAAGTAGGAGCGGTCGTAGAAGTTGCGGTCGCTCGAACCGGGCCACGCAATCGGTTGGGGGAGTTGGTGTACCGGGAATTCGTCCATGGGACCGAGCATCAGGCGTTTCCTTCCAGCAGCTTCTTCATCAGCGATCCGTGGTAGAACAACGTCTCTATGTCTTCGGGCTTTTCCATCTCGCCGAAGTGCACGCGGCGCGCGCCGGTGCGCATGAACACGCAACACCACACCACCGCCGAGTAGACGTAGAACCAGCGCAGGTCGCCCACCTCGACGCCGGTCAGTTCGCGATAGGTGGCGCGGACATCGTCCTCGCGCAGCACCTCGGGCAGGCCCGGCAATCCTGCGAGTCCGCACAATTCTTGAAACACTTGATGCGCGAAGATGATCCACGCCACATCGAGTTCGCGCGGGCCGACGCAGGCCATCTCCCAGTCCAGGACTGCCACCGGTTCGAAGTCGCGGTAGAGCACGTTGCCGATGCGGGAGTCGCCCCAGGCGAGCACCGGTTCGGCGGCCGCGACGTCGGTGGGGAAGTTGTCCTCGAGCCAGCCCAGCGCGCGCTCGACCAGGTCGGACCGGCCGATGCCTGGGATGCAGAACTGGTACCACTGTTTGAGCCAGTTGAAGTGCCGGTGCAGCGCGGTGTCCCCGGGCGGGTCCGCCTCCAACAGATAGCCAAAGGTGTTCTGCGCGTCCGGGA
>Ga0265293_10006797_pt1 | contig 18013 bp, 18 predicted proteins | sample Munlanlewell138R_FD_192505 | JGI IMG/M metagenome (GOLD analysis project Ga0265293, IMG submission 192505) | Leachate microbial communities from a municipal landfill in Southern Ontario, Canada - Leachate well 138R | ecosystem: Engineered > Solid waste > Landfill > Unclassified | place: Canada...
TGTCAGACATAAGGCCTACTGTCGCCTTTCCCCACCTGCCTGATAATACTAGGACCATAGATGAAGTCGGGGATATAGAGATTGACCAGGTAGTCATAGGTTCCTGTACAAATGGTAGGATTGAAGATTTAAGGGCTGCTGCCAGGGTCTTAAAAAACAATAAGGTAAAAAAGGGTGTAAGGACCATAATTTTTCCAGCCACACAAAAGATATACCTTCAGGCTGTGGAAGAAGGGCTCATAAGCATATTTATAAGGGCGGGAGCAGCTGTAAGCACCCCAACCTGCGGGCCTTGTCTGGGGGGACATATGGGAGTACTAGCCCAAGGCGAGAGGTGCGTGGCGACTACCAATAGGAATTTTGTGGGCAGGATGGGACATGCTAAGTCTGAAATATATCTAGCCAGTCCCTCTGTGGCTGCCGCATCTGCTGTGGCAGGCAGAATATTTAACCCAGAGAAGATAGGAGGAAGCATAGATGAAGTTTAGGGGGAGGGTCTTTAAATATGGAGACAATGTGGACACAGATGTTATAATACCGGCTAGATATTTAAACACTGGAGATCCTGAAGAACTAAAAAAACACTGTATGGAGGGCCTAGACAAAGGCTTCGCTGCCAATGTGGAAAAGGGGGACCTAATAGTGGCTGGAAAAAACTTTGGCTCAGGTTCCTCCAGGGAGCATGCCCCCATGGCTATCAAGGCATCTGGTATATCCTGTGTAATAGCGGAAAGCTTTGCAAGAATATTTTATAGGAACTCAATCAATATTGGACTAGCCATAATAGAGAACCCAGAGGCGGCTAGGGAAATGGAAATGGGAGACCGTGTGGAGATAGATTTTGAAAGGGGTATAATTGCCAATAGGAGCAGAGACAAGACATATAAGGTTCAACCATATCCCGAATTTATACAGGGAATAATGAGAAGTGACGGTTTAGGAAACTATATCAAGGGAAAAATCGAGGGGTGACATATGGAATATAGGATAGGAATAATTAAGGGAGATGGTATAGGGCCAGAGGTGGTAGATGCCGCCTTGGAAATATTGGATGAGCTGGGGGAAAAGTTCAATCACAAGTTCAGCTACAGGGAAGCGCTGGCAGGAGGGTCAGCCTATGATCAATATGGGGAGGTTTTACCCCAGGAGACCATAGATATTTGCAGGGACAGCCATGCTGTCATATTGGGAGCTGTAGGAGGCAGCAAATGGGACAATTTGCCCAAGGACAAAAGGCCTGAAAGGGCAATCTTAGGCCTTAGGAGGGAGTTAAATCTATTTGCTAACTTGAGGCCTGGGCTGCTCTTAAAGTCCATGGCAGCTTCTAGTCCCTTGAAGGAGAGAATAATCGGGGATGGCTTCGATATACTGGTAGTCAGGGAATTAATTGGAGGAATTTATTTTGGAGAAAGCGGTAGAAGGGATACTAGAGATGGAATTGCGGCCTATGACACCGAGATATATAGTGAAAAGGAGATCAGTAGAATAGCAAGATTTGGATTTGAAATGGCCATGAAAAGGAAGAAAAGGCTCACATCTGTGGACAAGGCAAATGTCTTGGAGAGTTCAGGCCTGTGGAGAAAGGTAGTCAACCAAGTGTCCCAAAATTATCCAGAGGTAGAGCTATGTCACATGTATGTTGATAATGCTTCTATGCAGGTCATAAGGGACCCCAAACAATTTGATGTAATACTGACCACCAACCTATTTGGCGATATATTGTCGGATGAAATCAGCATGCTGACAGGTTCCATTGGGCTCCTACCATCGGCTAGCATAGGTCCCTCTGGAATCGGCCTATATGAACCGATACACGGCTCTGCACCAGACATAAGCGGTAGGGGCATAGCAAATCCCATAGCTGCCATTTTGTCAGTAGCCATGATGCTGAGATTTTCCTTTAATCTTGACGGTGAGGCAAGGGCCATTGAAGATGCTGTAGACAAGGTATTGGGTGAGGGATACGGAACCATAGACCTAGGACCCAAAGACGATAGGCTTTGTACGACTGCTGAAATGACAGAACTAATAAAAAGAGAAATATAGGGAAAATTGAGCATGGAAGGAGCTGGATATTTTTCCATTGGACACAAGGGATTTGACCCTTGTGTTTTTTTAACAATTTGTATATTATATACATAGGATTATTATTCAGCAAATAATATAATATTAAAAACAAAGAGCTTATTTAATAGTCAAATGGCTGGGTAATAATAAAAGGGGTGAATAAGTATGAATAAACTAGCACTAAAAGGAAATATTGTATATGCAAAGGACAGGGATAAACTTGAAATCCACGAGGATTCATATATGTTTGTAGAGGATGGCAAACTAGTGGCCATATCCAAGACCTTGGATAAATCCTACAAAGACTATGATTTGATAGATCACAGTGGGAAGTTGATTATACCGGGTTTTGTGGACCTCCACCTCCATGCTCCCCAATATCCCAATAGGGGACTTGGTCTAGACAAGGAGCTCATTCCCTGGCTGGACACCTACACATTTCCCGAGGAAAGCAAGTATGGAGACATGGAATATTCCAAAAAGGTATTTATTAGGCTTATAAATGAACTTTGGAGGCTAGGCACCACTAGGGCTGTAGTATTTGCCAGTGTTCACAAGGAAAGTGCAGAGCTCCTATTAGACATGTTTATGGAATCGGGCCTAGGTGCCTATGTGGGCAAGGTTAATATGGACAGGAACACTGCTCCTGAAATTACTGAGGATACTAGAAAATCCATCGAAGAAACTGAGGAAATCCTCAAGAAATACAGGGATAAATCCAGCCTAGTCAAGCCCATAATTACTCCCAGATTTGCTCCTACTTGTACGGAGGAATTGATGGGGGCCTTGGGAGACCTAGCTCTGGAATACGATGCTGCAGTACAATCTCACCTAAATGAAAATAAGGACGAGGTTATTTGGGTAGAAGAACTTTTCCCAGAGTCAAAGAACTATGCTTCCGTATACGACCAGTACAATTTATTTGGCCAGACAAAGACCGTAATGGCCCATTGTATATACAATACAGATGAGGAAATAGAGCTGATGGCTAAAAATGGAGTATATGCCGCCCACTGCCCATATTCAAACTACAATTTGTCCAGCGGTATAATGCCTGTGAGAAAATTTCTAGACAAGGGCGTAGCTGTCGGTCTAGCATCTGATATATCAGGAGGCAATAGCCTTAGCATGATGAGCATCATAGGGGGAACCGTTCAAGCTTCCAAGATGAAATGGTTAGATACTGACAAGGAGCTAAAACCCCTAAGCTTCAGCGAGGCCTTTTATTTGGCCACAAAGGGTGGAGGCAGCTTCTTTGGCAAGGTAGGTAGCTTTGAGGAAGGATATGAGTTCGACGCCCTGGTAATTGACGATGGGGATTTGGCAGATATCAAGGATTTAACCATAGAGGAAAGAATACAAAAGGTCATCTATATAGGGGACGATAGGAATATAGTTGAAAGATATGTAAGGGGAGAAAAGATAGAAAAACCATTCTAGGGGTGTTTATATGTCAAGACAAAATGGCATCAGTATAGAAGATATATTAAAACTAGATGTAATGAAATCCTGCAATTTAATTGCAGGATTTCGTGGTGCAAGAAATACTGCTTCAAGGGTCAATATTATGGCAGATCCAGATATATTGGAATGGACTACAGAGGGTGAATTTCTCCTGACGACAGCCTATTCCTTTCACAAGGACAATATCCACGAGCAAAAAGAATTAATCCGACACTGTGCATCGAAAAAACTAGCGGGCATTGGAATCAAGGTCATACCCTATTTGGAGGAACTAGACTCGGAGGTTTTGGATCTGGCTAATGATTTGAGTCTGCCAATCATTGATATACACCAATCCATACCACTTTCAGATATAATGACTGTAATATTCAAGGAGATATTTAACAAGCAGGCATCTCTCCTAGAAAGAATAGAGAAGGTCCATGAAAGCCTTACGGAGGCAATGCTGGAGGGAAGTGGTCTCAGCGACCTAACCAAGATAGTCCAAGAAAATGTAAGGAATCCGGTCATACTCCACCTCAACTATTCCAATGAAATCATAGAGTGCTTTAAATGCACAAATGACTCTACATACAAGGTACTAATGGAAGAAGTGCATGATTTTTACGACTCCAATGACAATAAAAACAAGCTAAAGAAGCTCACTGAGGATAGGGTCTTAATAGGGGACAAGTACGTAAAGAGGATGATAATGCCCATTGTAATCAGGGAACAGATATATGGTCACCTATTCACCTGGAGTACCAATATGCCCCTGGGCGGATTTGACCTAGCTATAATCGAGTCCGTATCGGCCACCATAGCCCTTTTTATCTTGCAGGAATTGTCCGTGAAGGAAGTGGAGATTAGGTATAGGTCGGAATACTTTGAGGATTTGATTTCCATAGATTTAAAGAGAAAGAGAAAGGCCTTGGACAGATCTAGGTTCTTTAACCTTCAACCGGATAACCACTATGTCATAGAAGTAATGAGCTTTAAGTACAAGGACGAAAATAAAAATGAAGATATATCACTTGACTATATGCAGGACTATATGAATCCCATAGTGGCAATTATCGAAGAGATGATGTCCTACTTAAATCTAAAGGGTATAGTATCTACTAAGGCAAATGGAATCCAAATACTTATTGGTTTCAATGGAGATATACAAATCTCCCATAGGCTTGAAGAATTCAATAAAAAGATAATCGAATCCATCTCCAATAGGTACAATAACCTTGATGTAAAAATTGGAATAGGAAGGATATACAAGGGACTAGAAAATGTTGACAAGAGTTTCCAAGATGCAGTGCGTACAGTTAGAATTGGAAAGGTGATTACAGATGAAGACGTGGTATCCTACGACCAACTGGGCATATTTAAAATCCTGTCCCAGGATTCCCTCCAGGATGAGTTGGAGGACTTTTACAACTCCACTTTAAAATCCTTGGCAGAATACGACAAAAAGAGATCCACAGACCTTGTAAGGACCCTAGATGAATATTTTAAAAACAATGGAAATTTGACTAGGATATCAGAGAAACTATTTACCCACTACAACACTGTCCTCTACAGGATAAATCGAATAAGCGAAATAACGGGAATGAATTTGGAAAACCCAAACCATAGGCTGAATTTGGAAATTGCACTAAAAATCAAGGAACTACTAGAAAAATAGCAGGGAAGATAAGGATATTTTCAAACGGCTGTGGAAGAAAAGTTAAATAATGATATAAAATTAAAATTAATTTAGAATATCTTATTTTTTAATCAGAAGGGGTATGTAAATATGATTGAAAACAGCAGGATAGAGTTTAAGAGAGAATTAAATAGCAAGCTAGAAAAAGAGGTAGTTGGTTTTTTAAATAACCAAGAGGGTGGAATAATATACATAGGGCTAGATGACAGGGGAGAAGTTTATGATATAGAAGACCTTGATGGGACACAGCTAAAGATAATAGACAGGATAAGAGATGGAATACTGCCATCACCACTAGGTTTATTTGATGTTGTGATAGAAGAGATTGACAATAAGGAAATAATCAAAATTATAATTTCCAGTGGTACAGAAAAACCCTACTATATAAAAAAATATGGTCTATCTCCTGCAGGCTCTTATATAAGAATAGGTAGCTCTACCCAGCAAATGACAACAAGTTTAATAGATGATTTGTATTCAAGGAGGGTTAGGAATTCTCTAAATAGAATTCTTTCGCCCCGACAAGACTTAACATTTGCCCAACTGAAAATTTATTACGAGGAAAATGGCTTAAGCCTAAATGACAACTTTGCTAAAAACCTAGAGCTATTAACAGAAGATGGTAAATACAACTATAATGCTTATTTATTGGCAGACAACAATGGTCTATCTATGAAAGTTGCCAAATATAAAGGTACAGATAAGGTAGACCTAATAGAAAATGCCGAATTTGGTTACTGTTCAATAGTCAAAGCAACTAATAATATACTAGACAAATTGGAGTTAGAAAATATCACAAAAACTAAAATTACCAGTAAACTCAGGGAAGAAAGACGACTGGTAGATCCTAGGGCATTGAGAGAAGCTGCTATCAATGCAATAGTTCATAATGATTATTCAACAGAAATACCACCCTTATTTGAAATTTTTTCAGATAAAATTGTAATAACTTCCACAGGTGGGCTGCCACAAAACTTGACAGAAAAGGGGTTCTTTAGTGGTATTTCAGCCCCAAGAAACAAGGAGTTAATGAGGGCTTTCAAAGACTTAAAATTGGTTGAACATTTGGGCTCGGGAATGTTACGGATACTGAGTAAGTACGATAGGTCCATTTTTACTTTCTTAGGAAATTTTCTTAAGGTAAGTTTTATGTTTGAAAAGGATTCGGTCGATGAAAATGTCGGTAAAAGTGTCGGTAAAGATGTCGGTGAAATTAATATAAAATTAAACAAAAACCAAGAAAAAATATTAGCAGAAATAGCAAAAGATAATCGAATAACCCAAAAAAGGATATCAAAAATCTTGAATATATCGGATAGGACAGTTCAAAGAAATACTTTAATATTGCAAAAAAAAGGTCTGTTAAAACGGATTGGTCCAGCTAATGGCGGTTACTGGGAGATAGCTGACTAATTTCATAAGCATCCTATGGTAGCGTTTAGGGGATTTTTAGACATAAAAATACCCTTCTTTACATTTATTGGTACTTTATCTGTCCCAATTATTAACAAAGAAGAGTATCTTTTATATAGTTCACATAAAATATTTTACAGGCTCCTCCAATGTGGTCTTAATCCTGCTAATCCTTGTGGCCTATGGTGCTAAATATTTATTCTTCGACTAGGGCTACTGCCCTGATAGGTGAGCCTGTGCCGTCTCTAATCTTAAGGGGCAGGCCCATATACAAAAACCTTTTATTGACCAATTTGTCTAAGTTACACAAATTCTCAGTATTTGTTATATTATATTCTCCGCATACCCTATGGCCAGAAAAGTCGATATCGTCTGGGGTCAAATCTATGGCAGGTGCGTCTACGCCAATGTTTACAACTCCCTTTTCTGCTAGCCATTTAGCTCCTTCATAGCTGAGACCAGAGTAGTCCGTCTGAAACTTATCAGTGCCGAAGGCCCTGTCGTGGTGGCCAGTATAGAGTAGCACTATGTCACCCTTTTTAATCTCTTGGCCCGATCTCCTAAGGGCATCTTCCAAGTCCCTAGGCTCAAAATAATTTGGATACCTGACATTAGATAAATCCAGACATATGGCTGAACCCCAGAAGTATTCCAGAGGCATATTGTCTATGGTCGGACCATCTGGATTGTATTCCCAGACCCCATCACTATGGGTGCCGCCGTGCTCGCTAATAAGTATGTTTCTTGCTGAAAACCCCAGGCTCTTGCTGCCGGTTAGTTTCATATTTTCCTCGTGACTCATATTGGACATAATAAAGGTCTTCTGATGCATTGGGAAAACATCCATGCCCTGATAAATTTCCTGAGACAAGTCTATTAATTTTAAGGTCATCAAATCCCCTCCACAATAGTATTTTAAACAAGTGAGAAATATTTTATCTATTTATCTATTATTATAATTATTTACCCAAATAAAGGGTATATAAAAAATATACAAAAATTTTATAAGAATCATACAAAATATTTAGTGATATGTGAAATAGTTTAGTAAATTTTTATAGGAAACTAACAAGGAATATTTGAGCCTAGTATGATATTATAAACTTAAATTTATTATTATAAAGGGAGGGTTATGTATGTATGATGTAATTGTGAAAAATGCAAGGATACCTCAAGGCGATGACACGATGCTGACCAATATCTTAGTCAAAGATGAGAAGATAGCTGGTTTTTTAGATGACATTTCCGGGGTAGATGCAAAAGAGATAATAGATGCCAACGGCTTTCTGACATTACCCGGATGTATAGATCCCCATACCCACTTTATGTACCAGGGTTTTCCCCATAGGGAAAATTTCCTAACAGGTACTGCAGCAGCAGCTTCAGGTGGTGTAACAACTATTATCGACATGCCATGTTGCTCGGTTCCATCAGCTAGATCTGTGGAACAGCTTCACCTAAAGCTAGATGCAGTTGAACCACAAGCAGTTGTGGACTATGCCATGTGGGGTGGAGTTACTGGAGAGGATGTAAGGGAAGGCTGGCTTCACAATGTAGAAAAGCAAGCAGACGACGGAGTTGTCGCCTTTAAGGTCTATATGACTCCTTCTGTACCCACATATCCAAGGGTAAACGATCCTGAGATGTATGAGGCCTTTGCAACTGTTGCAAAGACTGGATTACCCATAGGTGTCCACGCCGAAAACTTTGCAATGTGTGACTACTTTGTTAAAAAGCTCCAAAGAGAAGGCAGAATGGATGGACCGGCATGGGCAGAGGCCAGAATGGAATTAGCCGAAAAGGTAGCCATAGAGCTGGGCATTAGCTTTGCAGAAGCAACAGGTGCCAGATTCCACGTAGTTCACATGAGTACAGGCATAGGAGCCAAGCTTGTAGGAGATGCCAAGAAGAGAGGCCTAAATGTTACAGCAGAGTCCTGTCCTCACTACCTAACTCTTAATTATCAGGACGCCATGACTGAGTTTGGTGCAATGGCAAAGATTGCTCCACCACTTAGGACAAAGAAGGACAACGAAGAGCACTGGGAAGGCCTTAGAAATGGCAGTATCGACTTTATGGGTACAGACCATGCTCCATACGAATTAGAAAGCGAAAAGATTAAAGAGGGTATGAATATATGGACTGCATTCCCTGGTATTCCTGGAGTAGAGACCATGGTTCCAATTATGGTAAGTGAGGGCTACAATAAGGGCAGGATTTCCCTAAGTAAATTAGTCGAAGTATTGTCCACAAACGCAGCTATTCACTATGGCCTATATCCAAAGAAGGGTGCACTGCACATTGGTTCAGATGCGGACTTTACCATAATAGACCTAGAGAAAAAGTGGAAGATCGAGCCAAAGAAAATGGCTTCCATGTGTGGCTATACACCACTTGAAGGCATGGAGCTAACTGGCAAGGTAGCCAAGACTGTAGTCCGTGGACATCTGGTATATGAAGATGTAGATGAAACAGTCCTTGCTGAGCTTACAGACCAAGATATAAGAAAGATAGTACATGAGTATCCAGAGGGAATGGCTGAGAAATACCCAGAGATATTCAAGGAGTTTCCAAACCTATACAGTGCTGAGTATGAAGTAAGCCACAGGAAAGAACATCCTGAGCTAATAGACCAGCACATAAGAGGAATGAAGGGCATCAAGGTAAAACCTGGATTTGGCCAATATGTAAAGAGACAAAGCATCCAGATATTACCAAGAAGAATAACATATTAATTTAATTAAATTAGGGGGTATATTAATGTCAAGACATGCAATATTAATAATCGATATGCTAAATGATTTTGCAGATCCAGAGGGAGCATTATTCTGTGAAGGTACAGCTATAATCACTCCAAAGCTACAGGAAATATTTAAGTGGGTAAGGGCTAGAAACGCAGAAGGAAAAGACGACATTCAACTAGTTCACATTCAAGAAGCCCACAGGAAAAACGACGCCGACTTCAAGGTTAGACCAGTTCATGCTGTGGACGGCACTTGGGGTTCAGACTTTGTTCCAGAGTTAAAGCCTGAAGGCGACGAGTATATTGTAAAGAAGAGGAGACACAGCGGATTCCAATACACTGATTTAGACCTCTTCCTAAGGGAAGAAAACATAGACACAGTAATAGTTACAGGGACCTGGACCAATGTATGTGTAAGGAGTACAGCTACTGACGCCTTGGCAAGGGCATACAAGGTTATTTCCCTAACCGATGCAATCCATTCAAAGACTCAGGAAATGCACGAAGCTGGCCTAGTCGACCTAAGTATATTTACCAAGCTAATGACCTTTGACGAGTATAAGGATGCTTGGGAAAAAGGCATAGACCCATGGGTAGGCGGCGGAGATCCAGAGAACAAGGTAAAATAAGCAAGTTAGAAAACAAGGGCAGGCAGTCTTGTCTGCCCTATGATACATAGAAAGAGGGGAAATTAATGAAGATAGTAGTTGGTGTATCAGGAGGCAGTGGCGCTATTTATGCCATATCACTTTTGAAGGCCCTGAAGGAACTGAATATCGAAACCCATTTGGTAGTATCCACCATGGGAGAATATGTAACCAATCACGAGACAGATGTAAGCCTAGAAGAACTAAAATCCTTTGCAACTTATTTTCACGACAACAAAAACTTTGCAGCTCCCATAGCTAGTGGTTCCTTTAAGGTGGATAAAATGGTTGTAGTGCCATGTTCTATGAAGACCTTGTCAGCAGTTGCCTCTGGATATTCTGATTCATTGCTTACTAGGGCTTGTGACGTGACCATGAAAGAGGGACGGGACTTGATTTTGGTCCCAAGGGAGACACCCCTTAGTTCCATTCATTTGGAAAACATGCTGAAGCTTTCCAAAATGGGAGTCACCATATTTCCCCTAAGCCCAGGATTTTACAATCATCCTCAAAGCATTGAGGATATTGTAATCAATATGACAGGTAGATTGTTGGATATGCTAAAAATAGACAACAACCTTGTAAATAGATGGAAGGGATTATAGAAAGGGGGGAAAATATGCTTAGGACCACTCTTGATAAACTTAGACAAAGAAATTCATTGCTGGAGACCAACAGGGAAGTAGACGCAGAATATGAGATGGGGGCTGTGCTAAAAAAGCTGAATAACAAAAGACCTATTTTGTTTAACAAGGTTAAGGGATACTCCATGGCTTCAGTAGGAGGGCTTTACGGAGACAGGGAGATACTTTATGACCTTCTCAATATCAACCATCAAAACAGGATAGAAAGGTTCATGGATGCACTGGTAAATCCCCAGCCCTATAAGATAGTCAAAGATGGGCCGGTAAGGGAGAACATAATAAAAAACAAGATAGACTTGCAAAAAATGCTGCCCATAAATAGGTTCCAAGAAAAGGACTCATCTACATTTATTACAGCAGGTATAATGGTAGTAAAGGATCCTGATTCAGGTAAGTTTTTTACTTCTATTAGGAGATTTCAGGTAAATGGAGGCAACAAGCTCTCCGCACTTATAGCATCGCCAAAGCTCACCAATGACTTTTTAAGGCTAGAGAAAGAGGGTAAGGCCTTGGAAGTAGCCATAATATTGGGCTATGATGCTCCCTTCTTGATGGCATCCCAATACAGTTCAGCCTCCTATGGGGTTGACAAATACGAGATAGATTCAAGATTAAGGGGTAAGGCCTTGGAACTAGTGGCATGTGAAACGGTAGACTTGTTGGTGCCAGCGGATAGTGAAATTGTTTTAGAAGGCAGGATAGTACCCGGTGTCAGGGAATTAGAAGGACCCTTTGGGGAACTAATGGGTTATTATGGGCCACAGGCTCCCCACCCAGTTATAGAAATAGACGCCATGCTCCACAGGAATAAGCCCATATATCAAACAGCCTTCCCATGTAGGGAGGAGCACGTGTCCAATGGACTTATAAGGGAGATCGAGCTATACTACCACCTTAAAAACCAGGTAGATGTGGTGGACGTTTATGTGACAGAAGGCGGAGGATATAGGTTCAATGCCTGTATATCCATCAGGAAGCAAAGAGAAGGAGATGGGAAGACAGCTATTTTGGCTGCCCTTGGTCTAAACAAGGACTTGAAGCACGTGGTAATAGTAGACGAAGACGTGGATATATTCGATTCACAGGAAATTGAGTGGGCAGTCACCACCAGGGCTCAGGCCTCTATGGACTTTACCATAGTAGAAGGGGCCTTAGGTTCATCTTTGGAACCATCCCATGACCTAAGGGGAGTGACAGACAAGGTGGGTATAGATGCTACAAGGCCTATAGATGACGAATCAGGAAAGTTCAGTAGGGCAATCATACCAAAATATGATAATATAGATATGAAGAGGTACTTTTCCAACATTTAAGTAAGAAATAAACCTTCAAAATACATGGAAGGGAGAGGGTGTATATGAGAGAAGCTATGGGAATGGTGGAGACCAGATCCTTAAATGCAGCCATTGAAGCTGCAGATGCCATGGTTAAGGCTGCTAATGTAAAGATTGCCGACTTTCAAATAGTTGGTTCTGGATTAGTATCAGTCACAGTGACAGGAGAGGTGGCCGCAGTCACTTCTGCAGTGGAAGCTGCCAAGGAAAGGGCAGGTTCAGTAGCAGAAGTTGTTTCTGCCAATGTTGTGGCTAGGCCACATGAAGAAGTGGATAAGTTATTTGATTTTGATGGTGGTGAATAATTATGGTAAATCCATTGTCTAGGGTTGCAATGGGAAATACAGTAGAAAACAAACCCCTTGCAAGCAAAGAGACATATAATCAGACAGGGGCTTCCAATCTTGGAGCCCAAGAAGAAGGCTGGATAAGATCTCTCATAAAAAGAGAGAAGGGAGTAGTCGAAAGTAGTGGAGCAAATAAAAAGATAAGTTTGGAAGAAGCGGCAAAGAGAATTAGGAACAACTATTAATAAAGGCGGAGGTGTATTATGAGCAAAGCATTAGGCCTTATAGAAGCATTGGGATTAACTACCGCAGTCGCTGCCTTGGATGCAGCTAGTAAAGCTGCAGAAGTTACCTTAGTTGGATTCGAAAAGATAATTGGAGTAGGAAAAGCAGTCGGGGTTAATATTCAAATAGCTGGTGAAGTTGCTGCTGTAAGGGCAGCGGTGGATGCAGGTGTGGAGGCTGGCAATAGAGTCGGAACGGTATTTGCGTCTCACGTAATTCCTAGACCCCATGACGAAGTCGATGCTTTAATACAGAAGTTTGGGAAAAACTTACACAAGGGCGAAGAAAAACAAAAAGCAGAAAAAAAGGCGGCAAAGAAGGCGGCAAAGACCAGTGAAGTAAAAGAAGAAAATAAGAAGTAAGGGAAATTGGTCCAAAAACCATAATTTGCAATGAAAATAAAGGAGGAATAAGAATGAGTCAAGCTTTAGGATTAGTTGAAACAAAAGGATTGGTTGGCAGTATCGAGGCAGCAGATGCCATGGTAAAGGCGGCAAATGTAGCACTTATTGGATATGAAAAAATCGGCTATGGCCTTGTAACAGTAATGGTAAGAGGAGATGTAGGTGCTGTAAAAGCTGCAGTAGATGCAGGTGCTGAGGCAGCAAGGGCAGTAGGAGAACTACATTCTGTACACGTAATACCAAGACCACACGCTGAGGTAGAAAGGGTAATATTGACACAATACGAATAATAAATTGGAGTGTTTTAGATGAAAACAAGTATAACTTCAAATGTATTGGAGGATATATCTAGAAGGCTTCAAGGTAGAGTCGACCCTGACAGCAAAAGTGCCTTGGTGGTATTCAATGGTTCCACAATTAAGTTAGAAGACAGGTTGAGGGAATTAAAGGATTTAAAGCAAAGAGGACTAAATATATCCCTAGGCTTTTCATTTATGGCGGATAGGATAATAGATACAAATAGGATTATAAATGATTTATCCCCACATAAAATATATAGGGAAGAGGATATTTTTAAACTTCAAGATATAAGTAGAGAGTATTCAATTATAATAGGCCCCAATATCACCATGAATACATTGTCCAAGGTGGCTCTAGGCATGGTAGATAGCTTTGTGTCAAATGTCATATGGACCTTTCTCTATCAAGGGAAAAAGGTATATCTGGACTATAGTTCCGTAAGGAATTATCTGGGTGAGGAAAGCAAAAATAAGGCCATATCTACTATGATTGAAAGCCATATATCTACATTGAAGGATATGGGGGCTGAAGAAATAAATTCCACTAGCTATAAGCAGGTATTTATAGGACCCAATACAGACTCTCCTATACCAGTTAATTCCCAAGAGACTAGTGCTAGGGTGCTGGTAGAAAGAGATATATTGTCCATGACCCCAAATACTAACTTAATGCTGCCAAAGGGAAGTATAATTACTCCTTTGGCAAAAGATAGAGCAAGTGAAAAAAATATTATAATTGATATTAAATAGGGGGGCTAGAATTGCGAATTGGAAGAGTAATAGGAACAATAGTTGCAACTAGAAAAGACGAAAAATTAGTTGGTTCAAAATTAATGGTAACCCAGCCTCTCAATATTGATTTAATGCCCAAGGGAGACCCAATCATAGCCGTAGATACTGTAGGTGCTGGAATAGGTGAGCTAGTGGCCTTTACTACTGGTACTGCCAGTAGGATTGGAGCTAGAAAGATGGATGCACCCATAGACGCGGCCATAGTAGGGATTATCGACGAAATAGACATAAATAAAGCCCTATTAGATAAATCATAGAAGGGAGGAATTAGCTTGAAAGACACCAATTATATAAAGATGGCAATGGAATACAGATCTTCCATAGATGCTCTAATGGGTACAAAAGAATTTGCCGACACTGTCCTTACTGGCGGTGAGGTGGTAAATGTAATTACTAGAGAAATATATAAGGCGGATATTGCCATAAAACATAAATACATCATCTTGGTGGGAGACTGTAGAGATTTAATAGGACCAGAAACCACCGTCATAGATGTGAGTGGGAAATACCTATCCCCTGGATTTATGGATTCCCATATGCACTTTGAATCCAGTATGCTTACAATAACTGAATTTTCCAGACTTTCAATACCTTCTGGGACTACAACCCTAGTAGCAGATCCCCATGAGATAGGGAATGCTCTTGGGACCATGGGCATGAAGGCCATGGCAGATGAAGTCGACAATGTCCCTTCAAATGTCTACCTTGTAGTGCCTGCCCTAGTACCCGACAGCCCTGGAATGGAAACACCGGGCTATGACGTCAGTTCAAAGGACATGGAGGATTTATTAAACTACAAGAACATTATAGGGATTGGAGAGCTGCAAGGATTTAGCAATGTAAAGCACGTCTATAGAAATACACCAGAGGTGATTACAGACCTCCTAGCTTCTACTAGCTATGCTAGGTCCAAAAACATGGTAGTAGACGGTAATGCACCGGAGCTTTTCGGCAACGAACTGGCAGCCCATATACTGGCTACTGGAGGAAAGGCCTCCTGCCATGAAACGACTACAAAAGCAGAGGCAGTAGAGAAGCTTAGACAAGGAGTTTACCTCTTTATGAGGGAAGGTTCCACTCAGAAAAACATGGCTGAATGTATCAGGGCAGTTACAGAGGAGAAGATGGATTCCAGACGTGCCATATTGGCCACAGATGATATGGTGGCGGCAGACCTAGAAAGCCTAGGCCATATGAATGAAATAATCAGGAGAACGATCAAGGAAGGAGTCAGCCCAGCAGAGGCAATCCAAATGGCAACCATAAACCCAGCCACATACTTTGGACTGGACCATGTAGGGGTACTATCTCCAGGCAAACAGGCAGATATAGCCATTATAGACGACCTATATGAGATGACCATAGCAGGAGTATTTCTAAAGGGTGAATTGGTAGCTTCAAATGGAGAGCTCCTAATAGATTTACCTAGATACACATATCCTGACGAAGTAAAACAGTCTGTAAAAATAGGCCCAATTAAAGAGGAAGATTTGGAAATCAGATCTGATTCTTCAGAAGTAAGGGCTAGATATATAGAAGTAATACCAGATCAAAACCTAACAGGAAAAGGTGAAGAATACCTCAGATCAAACAGAGGTGTGGTAGAGGCAGATACATCTAAGGATCTTATACACATGGCCTGTGTAGAGAGATACAACAGATCCAAATCCATTGGTAAATCCTTTGCCAAGGGCTTTGGCCTAAGGGAGGGAGCCTTTGCAGAGTCCGTAGCCCACGACACCCACAATATTATGGCAGTGGGCACAAATCTCAGGGATATGACCCTAGCTGTGAATGCAGTTATAGAAATGGGCGGTGGAATAGCTGTAGCCAATAGGGGTAGGATACTATCAGAAATGAGATTGCCCGTAGGAGGGCTAATTACCGACGAACTAGACGGCCACGAAGTAAGTAAAAAGATTGCAGAAGTAGAAGAAATTATAGTAAAGGACCTGGGCTGTACAATACATGCTCCACTTATGCACCTATCTTTCATGGCCTTATCCACCAGTCCTGAGTGGAAGCTTACAGATAAGGGTATAGTGGATGTCAACAACTTCAAGATTTTACCTCCAATAGTTGAATAGGAAAGCATGATAATCATTTATAGATAAAAGATTAGCTTCAATTTAATAAATAGAAAGGAGGGCAAATTTTATTATTAAATTAAATTATAAAGGAGGAATATTATGTCTAGTGAAAAAGCAACAAATGTTGGATTTTTTGAAAATCAGTTTAAGCTGAAGGAACATGGAACAGACGTAAAAACCGAAGTTTTAGCAGGCCTTACCACCTTTATGACCATGGCCTATATCCTGATAGTAAACCCATTAATATTGTCGGATTCAGGTATGGATTTTGGTGGAGTATTTACAGCTACAGCAATTTCATCACTCATAGCTACCCTAATAATGGCTTTTATGGCTAATTATCCCTTTGCACTAGCTCCTGGTATGGGACTAAACGCATTCTTTACTTATTCAGTCGTATTTGGGATGGGATATAGCTGGCAATATGCATTGACCGCAGTTTTCATTGAAGGGATTATTTTCATAATATTATCATTCTTCCAAGTAAGAGAAGCCATATTCAACTCAATACCTATGAACCTAAAGAAAGCGGTATCAGTAGGTATAGGACTATTCATAGCCCTAATAGGGTTCTCAAATGCTGGAGTAGTAGTCAACGACGCAGGTACAGTAATAGGCCTTGGGGACCTATCTTCACCAGAAGCCCTATTGGCGATTATAGGCTTAGTTATAACTGGATTTTTATTGGCTAAAAAGGTTAAGGGAGCCCTATTCTTTGGTATAGTCATCACAACTATAGTAGGCCTACCCCTTGGCGTAACAACATTACCAGAAGCTGGATTTATATCAATGCCACCATCACTAGCACCAGTAGCCTTTAAATTCGAGTGGTCTAATATCTTTACTCTGGATATGTTGGTAATAGTATTTACATTCTTGTTCGTAGATATTTTCGACACCATAGGTACCTTGATTGGTGTTTCATCTAAGGCTGGAATGTTAGACGAAAACGGACAATTGCCAAAGGTAAAACAAGCCCTATTGGCAGATGCCGTAGGTACAACAGTAGGTGCTTGCTTGGGTACTTCGACAGTTACTACATTTGTCGAGTCGGCAGCAGGAGTAGCAGAAGGCGGAAGAACAGGTCTTACTTCATTTACAACAGCAATTCTATTTGCACTGGCCTTGATCTTCTCACCATTCTTCCTAATGATTCCTGGAGCTGCAACAGCACCAGCACTTATCTTAGTTGGACTCTTCATGATGAGCCCAATAAAGGAAATAGACCTAGACGATTATACAGAAGCTATACCAGCATTTTTGACAATAGTTATGATGCCATTTGGCTATAGTATAGCTGAAGGTATTGTATTTGGTATGGTATCCTATGTAATATTGAAGGTCCTAGCAGGAAGACCAAAGGAAGTATCAGCCATAATGTATGTCTTGGCAGTATTATTCGTGCTAAAAGAAGTATTTATGTAATTAAGGAGCCGCCTCAAATGGAGGCGGCTTTTTAAACACTAGAATCTAGTAAGGGGTGTAAATATGACCTTAAAAGAAGTATATAAGGGAAAGAAAATAGACCAAGTAGTGGAATTGCTCCACAAATACGGTGCCAATGCAAAGATAATATCTGGCGGCACTGATGTTGTAATAGCCCTGAGAAATGAGAAAATATCACCTGAGGTGTTAATTGATATTAGTAAAATAGATGAATTAAAGGAAATAGTAGACCATGGGGACCATATAAGCATTGGCGGTGGAGTGACTTTTACGCAAATAGTGGAGTCTGACCTCTTCCTTGGAAACCTTCTAGGTCTCCACAAGGCATGTAAGATGGTGGGTTCTCCCCAGATCAGAAATATGGGAACCATAGGGGGAAATATAGCCAATGGCTCTGCTGCTGCCGACTCCGTTCCGCCC
>Ga0265293_10006800_pt1 | contig 18010 bp, 13 predicted proteins | sample Munlanlewell138R_FD_192505 | JGI IMG/M metagenome (GOLD analysis project Ga0265293, IMG submission 192505) | Leachate microbial communities from a municipal landfill in Southern Ontario, Canada - Leachate well 138R | ecosystem: Engineered > Solid waste > Landfill > Unclassified | place: Canada...
CGAGCGTGAACCGCCTGACAGGATCCGCAAGAGTGTCAGTCACGTAATCGACAATGTCGGTTTCGACGGCCCTGTGAGTATACAAGCCGCCACTGTCATACATACTTCGGCAGTGTATCGAGAACCAAAGCGAGTAGGGAGCATCGGCGGGCGAGTGATCCCTCACCCACCCTCGAAATCGGTCGTGAACCGTGCGTCGTTGATGACGCACTGCCCCGGTCAGCGGGTACGAGTGAAGATGAAGTTCTTCAGAGAAAATCGGGTCGCGCGTTCACCTCCTTTGGAAGAGCCGTCGCCTTCGAAGACGAGTGTGGACTTATGCTCCGTCAGCTCGGGATCTCCCGACTGATACCAGCGGATCTCGAAGGTGCTGCCAGCTAGCCGAGTCGCCACGGCATCTACAGCTGGCGTGCCGAGTTTGGCACTCAAACGGTCGCGGTCAATGTCGGTGTCGGTGTCGGTGTCGGTGTCGGTGTCGAATGACACTCGACCGAGCACCGGGTGTTCGAACTCGCCCGTGTACCAGTTGATGGGGTGTGCCGTTCCGGCAACCTTTTGCAGCACCTCCCGTGCCGTTGCTTCCTGTTCCTCGCGTTGGCGTGTGGCGCGGCGGACGTAGTCGACCGGATCCCTCCCCTGTATGAGATCCATCGCGTACTTGCCCAGGTGGGAGGCAATTCCACCGTGATGCCCTTGATTCGACAGCACAACGACGCCGAGGCCGCGATCGGGATCGAATGCCACGGCCGAGTTGTACCCCTCCGTATTGCCTCCGTGCTCGATCACTCGGCCCTCGGGCAGTGCATGCACGAACCATCCGGTCGCATATCCGATTTCGGGGCGTGAGGTGCCGTGCTGCATCGCGGCCGCAAAATGGCCGCTCACGGCGATGCGTGGCCGGTACGTCTCGTGCAGCTGATCGGGGGAGAGCAGCGGTCCCTCTGGGCCGACCCCATCATTCAGGTGGAATGCGAGCCACCGTGCCATGTCGGCGACGTTCGAGACGACAGCCCCCGCACCCTCCGCGATCGCCGGAAATTCCTCGAGCGGTCGTTCACGCAGTTTGCCGTCGCGGACGGTGTGGCCGCGGGTCGAATTCTTGAATCTCGCCAGTGCGTTGGAATCTGTCGCCGAGGTCTGCATGCGGAGCGGGTCGAAGATGATCTGTTGCACAGCTGCTGCCCAGCTCTCCACCTCGAGCTTCTCGGCGACAATCTCGCCAGCGACGAAGTGGGGCATGTTCTGATAAGCGAATTCGCTGCGAAAGCTTGAGACGGTGGTAACGTGCTGCAGCGCGTCAACCCCCGTACGCCACGGGAGCCCGAACTCATTCGGTAGCTCAGCAGCGTACTCTGGCAGACCGCTGCGTTGTGCGAGCAGGTCGACGATGCGAAACTCGCGAGTCACCCACGGGTCGGGCATGGTGAACGCCGGATAGTGCTCGATCACCCGGTCGTTCCACTCCATTCGACCGCGATCGACCATCGCGGCTTCGGTGACGCCCAGCATCGATTTCGTTGCCGAACCGATCTCGAACGCCGTGTCTGCATCTACCGGCTCACCGGCCTGATTGGATCCGATAAAGCGGGTCGCGACGAGACCATTTCGAGTGACGAACCCGATCGCGACGGCCGGCACGAGCGCCTCATCGGCGTGCGGTACCGCATACTCGAGCAAACGCTCGGCGATGCGTTCGATTGCCGTGCTCGACGTGGCAGCGGGGGCAGGTTGAATGTCCATGGCTCGAACGATAGACGGAACGTCCGACACCCTCGACAGGGGTAGACCCTGGGTTTTCAAGAGAATCACAGCCCGAGGGGTCGGAACCATCGATTTCCGCAGAGAATCAGGGTCTACCCCTCTACTGGTACACCCCCGGAGCTGCCAAGGTGAAAGGGAGCCCGCCCGCGCAGCAATGGAGACCACATGCCATCGAACCCCACGACGACACGACTTCACGTGCTCAGCAATCTCCTACCGTTTTCCGGCACCGACGTCCGGCTGCGTGAGCTGGCCGAGGGTGATGCCGCTCGGATGGCGCTCGGTGCCGCCGATCCCTCGACCCAGCGGTGGGCGTATACCCGCGAAGATGACCTGAGTGTTGCAGCGGTTGTGGATCGGATACGAGGTCAGTATCGTGATGAGGCCGACCGCGGTGACGTGCTGCGCTTGGCCGTCGCCGATCCGGAAACGGACCGGTACCTCGGGCTGCTCGCCCTGTTCGCCGACCGAGGCGGCAGCGTCGAAGTCGGGTTCGTGATCGTTCCGGACAGCCGTGGCTCGGGGGTCGCGCAGCGCACGCTTCTCGCGAGCGCTGAACTCGCGAGACTCGCGGGATACACGGAGCTGCGGGCTCGCACCGATGTGGAGAACCACGCGGCGCAGCGCACCCTCGAACGGGCAGGATTCCAGGCTGTGGGTGCGCCCGAGCCGCCCATCAGCGAACAACTTCAGCACGTGCGACTGCAACCGTATCGCCTGGATCTCGCGGGTGGGCCAGCTGACCTCCAGCGCCTTCTGGAACAGTTAGTGCGCGACACCGGGATGACGGGTGCCCAGGTGGCGATCAGCCATCGAGGCGAGATGCAGCGGGCCGCGGCGGGGGTGCTGAGCGTGCGCACCGGACTTGGCGTGACGCACGAGTCGATCTTCCAGATCGGCTCAATCACGAAACTCTTCACTACGGTGCTTGTGCTGCAACTCGTTGATGACGGCCTCGTGCGACTGACCGACCCGATCGTCGATCACGTGCCCAGCTTCCGGCTCGCCGACGCGGAGTTCGCGCGCAGCGTTCGCATCATCGACCTGCTGCAGCACCGCGGCGGGTTCGACGGTGACGTCTTCACCGATGGCGGCCGTGGTGCTGACGCGCCGCAGGCCATCATTGCCGAACTCGCCCGGGTCGAGCTGTTCTCCCCGCCCGGTGAGCGCTTCGCCTACTCGAACGCGGGCATGGTGGTGCTCGGACGGCTCGTGGAACTCAAACGCGACACTGACTACCTGCGAGCAGTGCGTGAACGGATCTACGCGCCGCTCGGGCTCGAGCACGCCGTGACCCTGCCCGAAGAGGCGATTCTCTTCGGCGTCGCGGTGGGGCACACGCGAGACGCGGAAGGTGACCCCGTCGTGATGCCTACGTGGCAGCTGCCGATGTCGGCGGCAGCGACCGGCGCGGTGCTGACAATGTCGGCCGAAAGTCTCGCCAGGTTTGGTGAGATGCTGCTGAACGGCGGGGTGTCCCGCGGCGGGGAGCGCGTTCTCAGCGAGGAAATGGCGCTTCTTATGGGGAAGCGTTCGTTCGCGCTGCCCGTTGCGACCCCCGTTGGGGAGGGATTTGCGACCGGTGCCTTCACCTACCGTTACGACGGTGCGACCGCGTACGGCCACGATGGGCAAACCATCGGCCAGGTGGCGGGGCTTCGCATCGTGCCCGAGAGGGATCTCGTCATCGCGATCACCACGAACCGGGAAAACGCCGCCGAGCTCACGGAGTCAGTGATCGACTTTGCGCTGCGCCAGTATGGTGATGCGCGCGTGCCACAAGTTGAGGATCTCCCGTCGCCCGCACTCGAACCCGAGGTGGAGTTCATTGCGGGGGACTACTCGAATCACACCATGACCGCGGCGGTGACGGTCGACGACGGCGTGGCCCGTCTGCGGCTCGGTGCACGCACAATTGAGATGGGTAATCAGCCAGCGATGCGTCTGCACCGCATCGGAGACGGTACGTATCGAGTGCTCGCTGCAGAGCACGGTATCGACCTCACCTTTGTCTTCATGGATAGCGACGGTGACGGGATCGCTGACTTCCTCTGGTTCAACCGCATGCTGCGAAGGGATCCTGCCTCGCCGTGACTTCGGCAGGCCGCACGGTGGCTCGAACCATCGCGTACAGCTGGTTTTCGTCGGTGGCCTCTATTCTGAGCGAACAGCTTTCCCGTTCGTGAGGGCACCCCGAAGGAGTGACGACCATGACCGAGTCACTACAGCAAATCGAGATCATCATGCTCGACGGTTCGAAGACCACGTTCGGTGCGGCCACCGACGGAAAGGTCGCGCTGGTCGTCAACGTCGCGTCACGGTGCGGGCTGAGCCCACAGTACGAGCAGCTCGAAGAGCTGCATCGTCGTTACCGGGATCGAGGGTTCGTGGTGGTCGGCTTCCCGAGCAACCAGTTTTTGCAGGAGCTCAGCACGTCGGAGAAGATTGCCGAGTACTGCTCTACGACGTGGGGCGTCACGTTCCCGATGACGGAAAAGGTGAAGCTCAACGGGAAGCATGCGCATCCTGTCTACCGGGTGCTCACCGAATTTCCAGATGCCGAAGGTGAGGCCGGCAAGGTCTCATGGAACTTCGAGAAGTTTCTTGTGCACCCCGACGGTCGGGTGAGGCGTTTTCGCCCGCGAACGTTGCCCGATGCACCCGAGGTAATTGAGACCATCGAAGCATGGATCGTACCCGCGGCATAATTGCGGCCGCCTGGTAATGCGACGGGCGTACTCAGAACCGTGCGCGCCAGTACTGCTTCGGCACGAGCGAGGCGGCGCTCGGTGCTCGGAGTCGATGCGCCCACTCGATCGGCAGGTGCGGGTTCGCGAGGGCGGGGCGGCCGATCGACACGACGTCGGCCTGACCTGAAGCGAGGATCCCCTCGGCCTGCTCCGGTGCCGTGATCAGCCCGACCGCGCCGACCGGGAGGCCTGCCTTCCGTAGACGTTCGGCGATCCACACCTGATATGACGGGCCGATAGGGATCCGCGCGTGCGCCGCATTCGCCGCCGATGACGCGTCGATGAAGTCCGCCCCGTCCTCCCTCAGCCAGTCGACGAGTTGCTCGGCTGCGGTGATGTCGAAGCCGCCCTCGACCCACTCGTCACCGGACAGCCGCACCATGAGGGGGAGATCGGGGTGGTCGGCGCGGATCCCACGCACGATCTCACGCAGCAAGCGTGCGCGACGTTCGGGAGACCCACCGTACTCGTCGGTGCGTTTGTTCGAGAGAGGGGAGAGGAACTCGTGGATGAGATAGCCGTGCGCGCCGTGGATTTCGACGAACTCAAATCCCGCCCGCACTGCCCTCGTGGCCGACTCGCGGAAGGCGACAACGATATCCAAGATTTCCTCGGCGTTGAGCGGTCGTGGTGTCGCGTATCCGTCGGCGTACGGTATGGCGGAGGGGGCGACGGGTTGCCAGCCGCCTTCAGGAGAAGGAACCGTGCCCTGCGGTTCATCCGGGAGCATCGGGAAGGTCGATGCTTTGCGCCCCGCGTGCCCGAGCTGAATGCCCACGCGGGCCCCGTGAGCTTTGACCGCAGGAAGATACCGACTGAATGCGGCCTCCTGCGTGTCGTTCCAGATGCCGAGGCAATTCGGGCTGATACGGCCCTCGGGCAGGACGCCGGTTGCTTCGACGACGAGGAGGCCTGCTCCGCCTCGCGAGAGCGCCGCCCAGTGCGTCAGGTGCCACTCGTTCGGTACCCCCTGCTCATGGCCTGACGCGGCGGCCGAGTACTGACACATCGGAGGGATCCACAGGCGGTTACGAACCTCGAGGCTTCGCAGCGTGAACGGTCGGAACAAGAGAGGGTCGGCCATGTTCGGCAGTCTATTGCAGGCTCGAGTGAGACATTTCGAGCGGGCACGGCTCCGCTGTCGGGGGTCGGGCGTACACTGTGGAACGCGAAAGGTCCTCGATCGTGACATCACGGGTCGGGGCACGGCAGCGGGGCCGATATTGGGAGGGGACGCGAGAATGTCGAGCAAGGAGACCAGTAGTTTCAGCGAGGCGGAGCGGGCTGCGATGCAGCAACGGGCGGAGGAACTCCGCTCGATGAAGGGCGTTAAGGGCTCTGCAAAGCGGCAACGCGAGTACGATGCCTGTCTGACAGCGATCGCCGAGCTTGACGGGACGGACCGCCTCGTCGCCGAGCGTTTTCACGTGATCGTCAGTGAGGAAGCGCCACACCTCGACCCGAAGACCTGGTACGGGTTTCCGTCGTATGCGCTCGACGGAGACGTCATTACATTTCTGCAGCCCGCCTCAAAGTTTGACACGCGTTACGCGACGATCGGCTTCAATGAGCGCGCGCTGCTGGACGACGGTGAGATGTGGGCCACTTCGTTCGCGGTCGTCGACGTCACCTCGGAGGTTGAGGAGCGGTTGCGCATGCTTGTGCGCCGTGCCGCTCCGTCGCCGGAGGGAACCGAATGACCTCGTCGACCTCACGCATCCTTGTCGGGGTCGTGCTCATCGTGGCCCCGCTGCTCGCCGTCGTCTTGAAATCCTTCTCGTTCGGCTGGATGATCGTGTTTCTCTTGTTCGGGCCGATCTTCTTGCTGATCGCGGGCTACGCCCTCCAAATCGTGATTGCAATCCACAGCTTCATGTCGAAGAAGCATCTGCACGGCACACATCTGCGGCGGGCATCCATTGCCGCCTGGGTGACGTCTGTTGGAATCGTGGTGCTCGGTATCTTCATGCCCGACGGCGGCGACATGTACTGGGGGTCCACTTTCCAGGCCTGGCTCGGTGCCTACGGGCCGAACGCCGATGCCGTGCACGCGGCGACTGATGGCTGGAGCGACTGGGTCGCGGTAGTCGCGGTTGCCGTCTGGTTGGTGGGCTACGTTTGGCTGCTGGTTGAGTGGGTGGTTGCACTCGTGCAACGCTCCCGCGCGAAGCGGGCCGGGGGAGTACTCCCCGCATAGTTCGGATGCGAAATGCAGAAAACCCCGAGGCGACACTGAGTGGTCGCCTCGGGGCACGGGCACGACGGGTGGTATTTCCGTCGAGACCGCTGCGGTACGGTGATGGCTGCTATTGCGCCGCCATCGCGTCTTGAACAACAGTTGATGTACCGACATTCGAATCGCCCTCGGTCGATACTGCGATCTTCCGTGGCTTCGCCTTTTCGCTGACCGGAATCGAAACTTCCAGTACGCCATTGCGGTAGTTCGCAGAGATGCGCTCGGTGTCGATGCCCTGCCCGAGGCTCAGCTGACGGAGGAACGTGCCAGAGTTGCGCTCGCGAGAAATCCACTTGACGTCTTCGCTCGTGCCGACACTGCGCTCGGCCCGGATCGTGAGCAGCTGGCCGTCGACGTCGATATCCACGGAAGCGGGGTCGATGCCGGGGAGGTCGGCGCTCAATACGTAGTGGTCCTCCGCGCGGTAGAGGTCCATGGGGAACTGGCGCGGGCCGCGACGGTTGCCCTCGAAGACGTTGCCTGCGAGGCGATCGAGTTCGCGGAAGGGATCATAAGTAGCCATGTCGTCTCCTTTCGACGGGTGGCGGGGTGATGAGTAAGATTCTAAACTTGAGTCGATGTGACTCAAGTTGCTACTAGATTAGCACTCTAGTTGCTGGAGTGCTAATTGTGTTTCGGTGTGGTTCGCTCCGGGCGTACGAGGGGTGTGCGGTATCGAAATCCGAGTTCACCGCGGTCCAACGAGTCCGATCGACCCGTTGCCTCCAACTGAAACGCCGCCTACAGTGAGGAACCAACCGCGGCTCACTGCTTCGGTAGGGGCCACCGGGGGTCCCGCGTCATGTACCCGGACGAAGTAGGGGAGGGAATGATGTTCGCAGAGGTGCCGAACCGGCACAGCGCCTACGCTGACCGACGCGAAGCCGGCGCTGAACTCGCCCGCGTCCTTCCGCCAGTGCTCACGGAGGCTAAGGAGGAGGATCCCTCGGCCGCGCAACCTTCCCGCATCGTTCTTGCCCTGCCCCGGGGTGGCGTGCCCGTCGCCGAACCCGTAGCCGAGGCACTCGACGTTCCGCTTGACCTGCTAGTCGTGCGGAAGCTCGGGGTGCCGGGTCAGCCTGAGGTCGCCATGGGGGCGATCGCTGCGACTGCGAACGGTCTCGTCAAAGTCGATAGCGAGGAGGTGGTTGAGTACGTGCGACGTAGCGGCATCGGCCAAGCCGAGATCGACCGCGTTGAGGCTGCAGAGATCGCGGAACTCTACCGGCGCGAGCGGGCGTACCGCGCTGACCGCCCGCCCCTCGACCTCGAGGGTCGCGTCGTCATCCTCGTGGACGACGGTATTGCGACGGGCTCGACCATGACCGCCGCGGTCGGGGCAGTTCGTGCCGGGGGTGCTGCCCGCGTGATCGTGGCGCTGCCGGTTATCGTCGGACGGATCCCTCGTGCACTCGAAGAAGCCGTCGATGCGATCGTCTGCCCATGGATCGCGCGTGACCTGCCCGCTGTTGGTCTCGCGTATCGTCGATTCGATCAGACGTCAGACGACGAGGTCCACGAAATTCTGCATCGTGCTTGGGGGCGGTGACCGGCAGGCTTCGTACGCTAGCAGCATGCAATTCGTATTCGATCGGCAAAAAATATCCCGAAAACCGCGGAAAACGGCATATCTCTTGCAGATTGAATATGGATTGCGGGCACCTCGAACACAGGGGCTACGAACACGGCACCTCGAATGCCGGGCCTCGAACGCGGGCACCTCGAACGCCGGATGGCTTGAGGACGGGCGGAACCCTACCTCGCCCTACTCAGTGTCAGGGTTCCGGGTCCTGAGCGTGACGGCGAGCGTGCCGACGACCAAGAGGAGCAGAATCGCGGCCGGAGCGAAGTCTCCGAAGATCCAGCCGGCACCCGGGGCGACGACGCGTGAGGATTCCTGCTCGCTGCTGACGTAGGCGAAGTCAGGCAACTCGATCAGCCCGTCGTTCGTGACCGACACTTCGAACGAGACGGAGGTTTCGACGCCGTCGACCGCAACCGCGCGCGCGGTGAGCTCGTAGCTGCCAGCGGGGATCCCTGTCGAGAATGGCCCCTCGGCCCACAGGTTCCCTTGGTGGTCGACGTCACCGGACAGGACAGTGTCGCCATCGGCGCCGAGAGTGGCAACGGCTTCGGAACCGCGGAGGAGGCCCGAGCCGCTGAGGCTGATGAGCACGTCCGACGGTGGCAGTGCGGTGTCTGAGTCCACCGGACCGTTCACGTTTGCGGACAGCCAGAGCGACGGTTGCACGCGGAGGAGTTCGACCGCGCTCGACCCGTATCCAAGTGACATTGACGCAACCACCGCCGCGAAGATGATGGAGAGTACGAGGTTGAGGTTCTTTGCGCCGACGCTCGAGCCCGTCGGTCGCTCACCGACTATGTTGAGGGATCGATATGCGCGAGCCGCGAAGACTGTGCCCGCGATGATTCCGGCGGCGACGAGCGCCTGCACGATGACCCACACCCAGGTTTCGAGCGCCGTCTGTGTGACGTCGTAGACGATGAGGCCGAAGATGAGAGCCACCGCGACCGCAACGATGGGAAGCGTGTAGGCGAGAGCGGTCGCTCGCTGGGCGGACCGCTCGTCGGGGGTGCCCGTCTCGGGAGCTGGTTCGGCTCCAGGTGCTGGTCCGGTGTCGAGTGCCTGGTCGGGGTGGCCTGGCTCGGATGATGCGCCCACCGGAACGTCGAGCGGGATGCCCTCCTGCTGCACCTGCAATGACGCGGGCCGGGCCGGCACCGTGCGGGGAGCGACCGGCCGCGAGAACACGAATCCGACAAGAATCACCGAGACGACGAGCGCCGTGTACAGAATGATCGGCAAATAGGAGTTGAACAGTCGTTCTATGCCGGTGTCGTCGTCTGCGCCGGAGAAGAAGTTGCTCATGAAGACTTCGATGGCGGCGATGGCTGCGAGCACCAGCCCGATGATCACGACGGTGCTTGCGAAGCGCACGATTGGACGGGTTAGCGCAGAGACCGGCTGCATGGCTCCGGCGCGGGCGGCGTGTCGCCGACCGAGGAGGCCGCCAAGTGTGAACACCGCGATGGCCGCGAAGATCAAATAGGTCGACGGGCGAACAGCGATAACTGAGTCGGGCCCCCAGAGCTCTTCAGAGGTGAACCCGGCCTCGACGAGGATATCGCTGAGGCGGGCGATCATGAAGACGAGCCAGGCGACGATCCCACCGGCGAGCACAAGCCACAGTGCCCGATTCGCAGCGGTGCGAGAGTTCGTGTGTGTCCCCATGTTGGGAGTCTATGCCCAGTCGGGTCGTGAGGGGGAGTGCTCGGAGGTTACGTTCCGGCTGCGGAAGACGGCAGCATGGAGGGTGCTCAAACGCCGGTAGCGCGGGTGAGGGATCGGCAACCGCCCTACGTGCTGGAACCTGCCCCCTCCCCGGAGTTCTCCCGCTGAATGTGGCTGCGCGCGTGAGCGAGGGCGGGTTCGAGCTCCGCGTACAGGTGGTTCTCGTGGCGCAGCGCCCCGACCACGCCGACGCGGGAGAACAGCTTCTTGTGGCGATCCTGTACGCCCTTGATGATGACGGTGATGCCGCGGCGCTCGAGCCGCTGCACCAGTTCTTCGAGGACGTGCGCTCCCGTCGCATCGACGAGGTCGATGCGGGAGAGGCGGAGGATGACGACGGAGACGCGGGCGGTCGAGAGCACCTCGTCGAGCACCCGCTCGGCGCTCGCGAAGATGAGGGGGCCGTCGATTGCGATGAGCGCGATGCGGTCGTCGCCGGGCTGTTCGTCGCCGGGAAGCACCTCGCGGTGCACTCCGGCGGCGCGGGACATGTTGCGCATGGCGATGACGCCCGCGAAGATCACGCCGATGACCACGGCGACGATGAGGTCGACCGACACCGTGATGACGGCCGTCACCACGAACGCGATTGCGTCGCCGCGAGTGGAGCGCAGGATGGAGCCGGCCACGCGTCGGTTTACCATCTGGAAGGCGGTGACCATGAGCACGCCGGAAAGCGCAGCCAGCGGAATGTAGGAGACGGGCGCTGCGAACAGGAGCACGACGAGCAGCAGCACGACGCCGTGGAAAATGGCGGCGAGGCGCGTGCGTGCCCCGGCGCGCACGTTGACCGCGGTGCGGGCGATCGCGCCGGTCGCTGGCATGCCGCCGAAGAGGCTCGCTCCGACGGAGGCGAGGCCCTGACCCATGAGCTCGCGGTCCGGGTCGAATGGTCCCGTGTTCGCCATCGACGCCGCGACCCGGGCAGACAGGAGGGATTCGATCGCGGCGAGCGCCGCGACCGCGAATGCGGCCGGCGCGAGTTGCGTGATCGCGCCGAGATCGACCTCGGGCAGGGTCGGGGCGGGCAGGGTGGACGGGAGCACACCGATCGACGCGAGGGTGAGGGGGAGGAGGAAGGAGATCCCTGTCGCGATGGCGACTCCGATGAGGGATCCGGGGATCGCTGCGTGCAGTCGGGGCAGCAGGAGCATGCACGCCGCAACGACCGCGACGATGAGGAGTGACCACAGGAGGTAGGCCGTGTCGGCGCTCGCGAGACTTGTCACCGCGGTGACCACCACGTTCGATGCGCTGGCACCGCCCGCGTCCGGGCCGGTGAGCGCAGGCACCTGCTGCATGAAGATGATGACCGCGATGCCGAGGGTGAACCCTTCGATCACGGGCCACGGGATGACCGTCACAGCGCGACCGAGCTTCAGGGCTGCGGCGGCGACCACGATGATTCCGGCGAGGAGCGTGACTGCGGCGACGGCGCCGAGGCCCTGCGTCGCAACAATGGGGGCGAGCACGACGACCATCGCGCCGGTGGGGCCCGAGACCTGCACGTTGGAGCCGCCGAAGACGGCCGCGATGATTCCGGCGACGATGGCGGTGATGAGTCCTGCTTCTGCGCCGACGCCCGAGGAGATGCCGAAGCCGAGTGCGAGTGGAAGCGCGACGATGCCGACGGTGACGCCAGCAGCGAGGTCGCCGCGCCACGTGCGTTTCAGGCCGGCGTAGTCGCTTCGCTGGGGGAAGAGTGCCCCCCAGTAGGCGACGATTCTTGACCGTGTGGTGTGTTCGATGCTCATTCGCCCACCGCCGGGAGTTCGTCGGCGAGCAGTCTGGATTCGGACGACTCGTCGAGGATGTGCGTGAGGAGTTCGCGTGCGAGCCCGAGGAGTTCGGCGACCTGCGGGTATGCGAGTCGATAGTAGACGTGACTGCGGCGGCGTTCGGACACGACGAGGTGGTTGCGGCGGATCACGGCGAGGTGCTGAGAGAGGTGGGAGGCTTCGAGGCCGATGCGTTCCTGCAGCTCGCCCACGGTGTGTTCGTTGCCGTCGGCGAGGATCTCGAGGATGCGGATGCGGAGCGGGTGCGACAGCCCCTTGAATAGGCCGGCTTTCACCTCATAGAGCGGAAGTTCACGATTAGTTAGCGGCATGATGGAATCATCATATCGAATGGTGCTGGAGAGTCGGTGCGACAGGGATCCCGCGAAACCTGCGCGTCGCTGAGTGTTTACCCGGAGTCCCTAGGCTGTCGCCCGGTACCGCAATCGGTGCCGTGAGTGACCAGTTCAGGTCGCCCCATCCCGGACCCGAGGAGTGCCATGCCCGAGAGGCTCGAAGTCCACGGCATCGATCGCGACGATCTCACACTGCCCGAGCCGACGCCCGACCACTTCAGATGGTGGCTGCTCCATCATTTGCAGTACACGGTCGGCACCGACCCGGAGCACGCGTCGAAGTTCGATTGGCGGATGGCGCTCTCGCACACGATCCGGGATCGCGTGCTGTCGCCGTGGTTCGATGCGACGCGTCGCACGTGGGAGGAAAGCCGGAAGCGGGTGTATTACCTGTCGATGGAGTTCTTGGTCGGGAGGTTGCTCGAGGACGCGATGATCAACCTCGGGCTGCGCGACGTGGCAGCTCAGGTACTCGACGACCTGGGTCTCGATTTCTCGGTGATCGTCGATGACGAACCGGATGCGGCGCTGGGAAACGGGGGTCTCGGCCGTCTCGCGGCGTGCTTCCTCGAATCCATGTCGACGGTCGGCTGCCCGGCCTACGGGTATGGGCTGCGCTATGAGCACGGACTGTTCAAGCAGCGGTTCGAAGACGGCCGCCAGGTCGAGACCCCGGAGGATTGGCTCGTCGCCGATGACCCGTGGAGTTTCACTCGGCCCGAGTCGGCGTACCGGGTGCCGCTGCACGGTGAGCTCGTTGAGGAGAACGGACTGCAGGTGTGGCGGCCCAGGTTCCAGGTGCTCGCAGCCGCGCACGACACTCCAGTCGTCGGTTATGGCGGCCGCTGGGCGAACACGCTTCGGCTGTGGGCCGCCCTCAATAGTGCGGAACTTTTCGACCTCGACCGCTTCAACGCGGGGGACTTCGCGGCAGCCGCCGAACCCGAGGCTCTCGCACGCAGCCTCAGTCGGGTGCTCTACCCGAACGATTCGACGGAGCGGGGCAAGGAGTTGCGCCTCGCCCAGGAGTTTTTCCTCACCTCGGCCTCGGTGCAAGACATTCTGCGCCGCTTCCTGAAGGGCACCGACGACCTGCGGCAGTTGCCCAACCACGTTGCGATCCAGATGAACGATACGCATCCCGCGATCGCAGGCCCCGAACTCATCCGTTTGCTCGTCGACGAACACGGCTTCGACTTCGACCCGGCGGCCGAGCTCACGACCCGTGTGCTCGGCTACACGAACCACACGCTGCTGCCCGAAGCCCTCGAGCGCTGGTCTGTCGACCTGATGCGCAAGGTGCTGCCCCGTCACCTGCAGATCATCGAGCGGCTCGACCGGTGGGATCTGCGAATCAACGGCCCGCGCCACGAGGGCGGCGGCCTCGTCGAGTACGGTCAGGTGAAGATGGGCGATCTCGCGTTCGTCATGAGTCACCGGGTGAATGGCGTTTCTGCGCTGCACACCGACCTCGTGAAGCAGCAGCTCTTCCCTGAACTCGACCGGAAGCACCCCGACCGCATCGTCAACGTGACGAACGGTGTCACGCCACGTCGCTGGTTGAAACTCGCGAACCCGCCGCTTGCGAGGCTCATCACCGACACGATCGGTGACGGGTGGGAGACGGACCTCGAGCGATTGCGGGGGCTTGAGCCGTTCGCCGATGACGCCGGTTTCCGCGAGGCCTTCGGGGCGACGAAGCACGTGGCGAAGACACGCTTCGCGGGGTGGTTGCGGGCGACGCACGACATCGACCTGGCGGTCGGGTCACTGTTCGACGTGCAGGTCAAGCGCATTCACGAGTACAAGCGTCAACTGCTCAATATCCTCTGGACGATCGCGCACTGGCAGCGCATCAAGCGCGATCCCGGTGCGGGATGGGTGCCCCGCACGAAGATTTTTGGTGGGAAGGCGGCGCCCAGTTACCACGTCGCGAAAGACATCATCCGCCTCATTAACGATGTCGCGTCGGTGATTAACGCCGACCCTGAGACGAGTGAGTTGCTGCGTGTCGTGTTCCCGCCGAACTACAACGTGTCGATGGCCGAGCAGCTGATCCCGTCAGCCGATCTCTCCGAACAGATCTCAACGGCCGGAATGGAGGCGTCTGGGACGGGGAATATGAAGTTCGCACTCAACGGTGCGCTCACGATCGGCACGCTCGATGGGGCAAACGTTGAGATCCGTGAGCGGGTGGGCACCGAGAACTTCTTCCTCTTCGGACTCACCGCGAGTGAGGTGCAGGCCCGCCGCGCTGAGCCGGGGCACGCGAGAGCCGCGATCGAGGCGAGTGAGCCGCTCCGTGACGCCCTGCAACTCATTGCGGAGGGGGTGTTCAGCCCGGGTGACCCGCACCGGTACGGAGGGCTTCTCGACGTGCTGTGGAATAGCGACTGGTTCCTCGTGTCGAGCGACTTTGACGCATACGACGAGGCCCAGGCCGTTGCGGAGCGCGCGTACCGCGAGCCGGATCAGTGGCAGCGCATGGCGATCCTCAACGTCGCGCGCATGGGGTATTTCAGTTCAGACCGTTCGATCCGCGAGTACATGCGCGAGGTCTGGGAGATCGACCCCGCGATCTGACTGAAGTGCGGGCGGTGCGTGCTGGGCAAGGAGTCGGGGGCGAGGGATCCGGCAACCCCGTGCACCACAGGTTCATCCCGGTAGCCGCGCGGTGAACACCCGCGGAAGCTTGGGGAAAGCGGCCTGGTTCCGCAGATTTCCCGGGGTTAGATGGGGATCGGAGGGGATATGACGAACGCACTCGACAAGGCCCAGGCGGCACAGCTTGTCGAGGGATCCCATCCCGATCCCTTTGCCGTGCTCGGGCCGACGAGCGGGGGCGATCTGGTCGTTCACGTCCCGGGGGCCGATCAAGTGTTCGTGGTGAACGACACGGATGCCCGCGAACTCGAGCCGTATCCAGGCGCACCCGGGGTATTCACCGGTCAATCGTTGCCGTTCTACCGGCTGCGGATCGCGTGGCCGGACGGGGGGAGCGAGGATCGCGAAGACCCGTACCGCTTTGGCCCAGTGCTCGGCCACATCGATGAGCACCTCATCGGTGAGGGGTCGCACCGCAGGCTCTGGGAAGTGCTGGGTGCGCACCCCACGGAGCATGAGGGGGTCTCCGGCGTGCACTTTGCCGTGTGGGGGCCGAACGCGCGCAGCGTGTCAGTCGTCGGCGATTTCAATCTCTGGAACGGTGCTGCGCATCCGATGCGGGCCCGCGGGGCGACCGGGGTGTGGGAACTGTTCATTCCCCGGCTTGGCGAGGGCGCCGTGTACAAGTACGACGTTCGCGGACGCGGCGAACCGTTGCCGCTCAAGGCCGACCCGTTGGGGCGGGGGAGTGAGCACCCTCCCGCGACCGGTTCGGTTGTGCGGTCGCTCGAGCACGTCGCGGCGGAGCGGAAGCGGCCGTCGGAAATCGAGTGGGCGCGGCACCGCGCCGTCACGAACGCGCCGGACGCACCCATCAGTATTTATGAGGTGCACCTCGGCTCGTGGCGCCGGGCCGAGGGCGGGAGGCCGCTGTCGTACCTCGAACACGCGGCGCAACTCGTCGACTACGTCGCGGGCCTCGGGTTCACCCACCTGGAAATCATGCCGGTGAGCGAGCATCCGTTCGAGGGCTCCTGGGGCTATCAGCCGATCGGATTGTACGCTCCGTCGATCCGGTACGGTACGCCGGCCGAGTTCGCCGCATTCGTGGCGCGAGCGCACGAGCGAGGGCTCGGGGTGATCGCGGACTGGGTGCCCGGGCACTTTCCGACCGACGCGCACGGACTCGGTCGCTTCGACGGGACCGCGCTCTACGAGCACCTCGACCCGCGCGAGGGTTTTCACCCCGACTGGAACACGCTGCTGTTCAACTACGGTCGCCCCGAGGTTGCGAACTACCTCGTCTCCAACGCGCTCTACTGGGCCGGTGAGTTCGGCCTCGACGGGCTGCGTGTCGACGCCGTCGCCTCGATGATCTACCGCGACTATTCGCGTCGGGAAGGGGAATGGATTCCGAACGTGCACGGTGGTCGCGAGAACGAGGAGGCCATCGCATTCCTGCGGCAGGCGAACGAGGCCGTGCACGAGGAACACCCGGGCATCGCGATGATCGCTGAAGAATCCACAGCGTTTCCGGGGGTCACCGCTCCCGTCGAGCACGGCGGCATGGGGTTCGACTTCAAATGGAATCTCGGCTGGATGAACGACTCGCTCGCCTATTTCGGTCGGGATCCCATCTACCGTCGTCACCATCACGACCAGATCACCTTCGGCATCACCTACGCCTTCTCCGAGCGGTTCGTGCTGCCGATCAGCCACGACGAGGTCGTACACGGCAAGGGTTCGATGTACGGGCGAATGCCCGGCTCGCACGCGGACAAGCTCGGGAGCCTCAAGGCGTTCTACGGGTACATGTGGGGGTATCCCGGGAAGAAACTGCTGTTCATGGGACAGGAGTTCGGGCAGCCCGCCGAGTGGGATCACGACGGCGAGCTCGACTGGGGTGTCCTCGCGGATCCCGGCCACGCCGGCGTGCGGGCCGTGGTGCGCGATCTGAACCGGCTCTACCGAGAGCAGCCGGCCCTGCACCGGCGTGACACCGACGCCGGCGGCTTCCAGTGGCTGCTCGTGGACGCCGCCGATGATCAGGTGTTCGCGTGGCTGCGCCGCGGCGAACCGGGAGACCCGCACGTTGTCGTGGTCGTGAACCTGGCGCCCGTCGAGCGCACCGGGTATCGCATCGGCTTCCCGGTACCCGGGCGTTGGGCCGAGGCGCTGAACACCGACGCCGCGGCATACGGCGGTGGCAACCGCGGTCACTTCGGTGCGATCGAGACCGAACCGGTGCCCGCTGGCCATGAGGCGCAGTCGGCGCCGCTGACCCTTCCCCCTTTGTCCGCCATCTACTTCGTGGAGGAGCAGCGATGATCGCGAGGCGTTCGAGAGCGACCGGGGCGCCGCCGCGCCTCACGAGTCAGGCGATGGCGTTCGTCTTGGCGGGCGGACGCGGGTCGCGACTCGAAGAGCTTACGGATCGTCGGGCGAAGCCGGCCGTGCACTTCGGCGGCAAGACCCGCATCATCGACTTCCCGCTCTCGAACGCGCTGAACTCCGGCATCCGGAAAATGGCGGTCGCCACCCAGTACAAAGCGCACTCGCTCATCAAACACCTGCAGCTGGGCTGGAACTTCTTCCGCGCGGAACGGAACGAGTACCTTGACATTCTGCCGGCGAGTCAGCGGCGCAGCGACCAGTGGTACGAGGGAACGGCCGACGCGGTCGCGCAGAACATCGACATCGTCGACGACTACGACGTGGAATACGTGATCGTGCTCGCGGGTGATCACGTCTACAAGATGGACTACGAGATCATGCTGCGTCAGCACGTCGAGACCGGCGCCGACGTCACAGTGGGGTGCCTCACCGTGCCTCGGGATGAGGGATCCGCCTTCGGCATCATGCACACCGACACGAAGGGCCGCATCGTCGACTTCCTGGAGAAGCCCGCGGATCCGCCGGGGATTCCCGGAGATCCGACGCACGCGCTCGCCTCGATGGGGATCTACGTGTTCGACTGGTCGTTTTTGCGCGCACGACTGCTCGAAGATGCTGAAGATCCCGAATCGCAACACGATTTTGGGTACGACATCATCCCCGCGCTCGTGCGTGACGGAAACGCCTGGGCGCACCGATTCAGCGAATCGTGCGTGATGTCGGGGCTCGAGACGGAACCGTACTGGCGTGACGTCGGCACGATCGACTCGTTCTGGCAGGCGAACATCGACCTCACGCACTTCGTCCCGCCGCTCGAC
>Ga0265293_10006801_pt1 | contig 18006 bp, 12 predicted proteins | sample Munlanlewell138R_FD_192505 | JGI IMG/M metagenome (GOLD analysis project Ga0265293, IMG submission 192505) | Leachate microbial communities from a municipal landfill in Southern Ontario, Canada - Leachate well 138R | ecosystem: Engineered > Solid waste > Landfill > Unclassified | place: Canada...
TAGTGCAAAATCTTCAATATCGTCTTGAGGCGTGTCGATAACAACAAAAGAATAATTAACCTCTTCCAATCTCTTTTTGGCGATAGCAATACCAAGAATGTAGTTCTTGAAAAGAGTTATAAAGAATATTTGGAAGGTTTTACCGATATTGCTACTGGAGAAGCAAGAAGAGGTTTTATTGAAGTTGTAAAAGATTTGCAAGATAACTTCCCTAACATTGGTGCAATTGAAACTGAAAAAGACAAAAAAGAGTTCTTATCTTAAAGCTCTTCAAGAAATAGATATGGAGGATAAAACTGCTGTTGAAGAGTTTAAGGTGGAATACTTTATTAGCGATGAGGATATCGAAAACATGAAGGGAATTGAATTGCTTAAGGAGAGAACCATTCAAGATTATCGTTCAACTTATAATGATATTCGAGAATGGTTAAGAAGAGAGAGAAGCGGTAAGGAAACAGAACTTGAAACAATAAATGACAAGGCAAGTATTATTGAATCATTTTATAAGTTTGCACAAGCTAAATTGAAAAAAGAAGCTTTGGACTTAATCGAAGAAGAGAAACTTAACTCTATTTTACCTAAAATGAGCCCTTTAAATCCTCAATATTTGACGAAAAAGTTGCTACCATAATGTCGCACCTCTGGTGCTTTTTTGTTGATTTTAAATTGTAATCTTTCAATTGGGGTTATGCTTTTTTTTGTGTTAGTCTGTGCTTTGTGTGGTTTTATTCAATATCTTTGCATCGTGCATTTTAATTATTAAAACAAAACAGAGATGAAAGAGTTATTAAATGAGATTATTAAACAGGGTTATAGTATCCAAAAGGGGATTTATCCTGATAACGGTGGGGGGCTTTATGCGAGCTTTTCGTTTAGCGATAGAAATAAGTATATCAAATGGGTGATTGGGGCTAAGAGGTTTATTGAGGGTAATTTCCCTAAGGATGAGAATTATATTAAATTCAAGGATATTGTAAATGAGATAGAAAAGGAATTAAGCTTATCTGCTTTTAATCAGTTAATGTTTATCCTTGAGTCATATAATGCTAATTTAGACCTATCAAACTCAAACTCTAAAGATTTAATAACAAATTCTCTTAACTCAAATCTTTCGGCTGTTGAGATAAAAGAAATAATGGAGATTCTTAGCCTTAAGGGAGATGAAACTAATACAAAACAAGCTCTTAGCAACTATCTTAATAGTATTGACCAAAGCAAGTTAGAGAATATTTTAATTGATATTCTAATTAAAATGTAATTTGTTAGAGTTTATTTTGTAATTTTGCACTTAGAATTAATCACCTGAGAATAAGATTTATTTCAAATTCAAAGCTGTTTAGTTCTCCTATAATTTTATATTAATCTAATCCAAAAGAGAGAAACCTAATGGAAAAGAGAATTGGAACAATTTCTATTCTTGTTTATGATAAGACTTCCGTAGCGGAGGTAAACCGACTATTATCAGAATACTCCGATTTTATCTTAGCTCGCTATGGGCTTCCATTAGCTGATAGACATTTAAATATTATTTCTATCATTATCGAAACCTCTACCAATAATATCAACGCTCTAACTGGCAATTTGGGTAGGATTAAAGAAGTGGAAGTGAAAACAATTTTATCAAAACATATAGAAAATGAAAACAGAATTAAGACACAAGAATTTCATAGATAGGAATAAACTCTACTCAATGATTGAGGGAGAAGAGCCTAAGAAAGAAGATATAGATAAAGTCCTTAAAAAAGCTCTTAAGATGAAGGGATTGAATCTTGAGGAGGTAGCAATGCTTTTAAGAGTAGAGAATCATGACTATATCATGGAATTAATGCAATGTGCAAAGACGGTTAAGGAGGAGATTTACGGGAAGAGATTAGTTCTTTTTGCTCCTATCTATACAGGTAATGCTTGTATTAATAACTGTACCTATTGTTCATTTAGAAAGGATAATAAACTGATAAAAAGAAAGGTGCTTTGTATGGATGAAATCCAAGAGGAGACTCGTAGTCTTTTGGATGAGGGACATAAGAGGGTATTGCTTATTTGCGGTGAGAGCAAGAGAAACGATATTGATTATATGGTTGAGGCTATTAGAAAAACATACGCTACCCTTAGTACTAATCAAAAAGACAGCATTAGAAGAATTAATGTTGAGCTTGCTCCTATGAGTGTTGAGGATTTCAAGAAGATTAAGGAGGAGAAAATAGGCACCTATGTTTGTTTCCAAGAGACTTACGACCCAAATAAATATAAGGAATTTCATCCAGCGGGGACTCCTAAGGCTGATTATTTGAATCGTTTGACGGTTATGGATAGAGCTATGGAGGCAGGAATAGATGATGTAGGTATTGGGGCATTGTTTGGCTTAACTGACTATCGTTTTGAAGTCTTAGCAATAATGGAACATGCAAGACATCTTGAAGAAGCCTTTGGAGTAGGACCACATACTGTAAGTGTTCCAAGAATTGAGTATGCTGTTGGTGCTCCTCATTCAGAGAATATTCCAGCAAAAGTTGATGATTATGATTTCAAGAAAATAGTTGCGATTATTCGTTTAGCACTTCCATATACTGGTATAATTCTTTCAACAAGAGAGAATGACGATATGAGAAATGAGTTAATAGAATATGGAGTAAGTCAGCTATCAGCAGGCTCGAAGACAAATCCAGGCTCTTATGCACATGAGGAAGAACATACAGGAAGTCAGTTCTCAACAGGAGACCACAGAACATTGGAAGAAGTAATTGGCTCATTAGCCGACCACGGTTATATCCCTTCTTTCTGCACTGGATGTTATAGAAATGGAAGAGTTGGACAAGACTTTATGGATCTTGCTAAGCCAGGCTTAATTAAAGAATATTGTATGCCTAATGCTTTATTTACTTTCAAAGAATATTTAGAGGATTTCGGTTCACAGGAAACTAAGGATAAGGGCAATAAATTAATTGAAAAGCTATCCTCTGAGGTTAAGAAAGAAAAACTAAAGGAAAAGATTGACGAGAATCTTGAAAATATTCATCACGGTCAAAGAGATATTTATTTCTAATTTAAGGCTCAGTACAAACAATATGACAAGAATTTTGTTTTATACTATACTTAAACAAATAAATTTTTTAAACATGAAAAAACTAATTTTAATGTCTGCAATCCTTTTTGGATTGGGGATAATGAATGTTAACGCTCAAGAGCCAGTCAAAGACAAACAATTAAGATTGAGAAATGCTGAAACAACTAAAAAAGTAGAACCTCAACAAATTGATGAAATTTCAAAAGCAGAACAAGAAGTAAAGGCTGCTAAAGAAAACCTTAAACAAGTTGAGATGAAAGCTCAACAACAAATAAATAAGGCTGATAAAAAAGCTCAAAAAGAGTTGAGAAAAGCTCAAAATAAGGCTGAAAAAGCAGTGAAGAAGGCTGAGAAGAAGAAAAGAAGTGCTGAAAAGAAATTAGATAAAGAAAGAAAGAAAGCTGAGAAAAGAGCTGAGAAAGAAAGAAAAAGACTTGAAAAATTAGCAAAACAAAAAGGTCAACCTGCAAACAATAGTGATGAGGCTAAGAAAGAAAACAAACCTAATAGTCCTCAGAAAAAGACTCCTAAGATGAGAGATAAGAAGAATAACTAATCTCTATCTTAAATTTAATCGAGTGCTCAGGAGATTATTTATGCTCTACCCAAATCAGTTTGGTTGTATCATAGCCCCTCTCTTGGGCACTTTTTAATAGCTTATCTTTAATCTCTTCGCTCAATTTAGGCTCTCTTGCCAATATCCATAAATACTTACTTGTACTTGAGCCTATTAAAGCATAAGAATAGTTTTCCTTATCCAATTCAAGGATATTATACTCACCATAAAACCAAAGGAAGAAAGACACCTTTAGCATAGAAGGGTTATCCTTATTTGCCCTCTTAGCCTTTCCAATAGCCTCTTTGTATTTCCCATCAAATCCACCCTTATAACCGCTATTAATTACTTTAATCATTCCGTTTGGCTCTAAAGAATACTCTGCTTTAGTCCCTACCATTCCTCTTTCAAATTTATGGTCGAAACGAGCTATCTCGTACCAAGAACCTAAGTAACGGTTCAAATCAAAATCTCCAATAGTTGTTTTATCTATTGATTTTGTATTTTTGTTAGTAACACATGAACTCATAATTACTGGAATTAATATTACAGACAATAAAATAGGTAATAATTTAAAATGCATAATGTTAAGTTTATTAATTGATAAAAAGTTCTATGATTCCTCTTCAAAATAGACTTTATAAAATTTACCTCTCTCGTCTACACCCTGCTCTATCTTATCTCTATTGCCATGAACATAGATATGAAAGTTTTTGTCAAGCTTTATTACACTTCGAAATACCCTTGATTGCTTCTTGACAGCTCCCTGGTTAATATCAAAGCTATCCGATATCTCTACTCCATAATCTTCTTGAAATTCCTTCTTGTAGTTGTGAAAAGACTCAATAACTTCTTCATTATTAATTATCTCCTTTTCAAACTTATCCATTGAAAAACTTTCATTTTCTTTAAAGAACTTAACTGACTTATTTAATAAATCTACTTGGTCTGCCTTAGTAATCTCGAATTGATTAGGGAGCTCCTTTGTAACAAAATTCTTGCATAATGACATTAGGTTAGATGTGTTATAATACTCATCTTGGCAAGGCTTTACATGCAAAAAATCATCTATCCAATATATAGCCTCCCCTGACTTGTTTGTATTATCTATTACGGATAAAATATAACCATCATCCTTATTTGTATTATATATCAAACAGCCCTTATCTATCTTATTTATATTTATCCCCCTATCTAATTCAAATCCAAAACCGCTCTCCTTGCCTTGGGTTCTAATAAACTTATCCTTATTCTCAGATTTAAATAATCCGATAATATCCATTTTCTCTCCCTTATAGATAGTGTCTTTAAAATAAACCACATAAAACTCTCCAGAGGATATTTTTGGATGAGAACTCTTTTCAAACAAGAACTTAGCTAAATTAACGGACTCTGAGTATAATTCTTCAGGGTTTTGGAAGATATTTGAAATGTAATTATAAACCTCATTGAATTTTAAATCACTCTCGTGATAAAAACAAAAAGTTTCCTGAGACTTGAAATTGGATAGGAAATAATAAAGAAGTGTTTGTTCTAATTCCTCTTTCTTAATACCAATTAAATCATCAGAGAGAATTAGTCTATCCTCCTTATTATTCCCTACCCAATGCCCAGAAACTGCTTGAATATTCGCGTTTTCAAAATCAATCATAAGAGGGTTATTAATTAAATCTATCTCTTACAATCTTAAAAATATCATCCATTATTTCGCTTGCAACCTCATTTGCCTTAGCTAAATTAGCTGCCTCGGAATATATTCTAATAATAGGCTCTGTATTGCTTTTTCTAAGATGAACCCAGCCAAAATCAAAATTAATCTTAACTCCATCAATCGTAGATACTTCAAATTCTTTATACTTATTAGCAATATTATCTAAGATATAATCCACATTAATATCTGGAGTTAGCTCCATTTTGTTCTTAGAAATTACATACTCTGGATAGCTTGCTCTAAGAGCAGAAGTTTTAATGTTCTTTTTAGCTAAATGAGTTAAAAACAAGGCAATTCCCACAAGAGCATCCCTACCATAATGCAATTCAGGATATATTATTCCTCCATTCCCCTCTCCACCTATCACTGCATTAGTCTTTTTCATCATCTCAACCACATTAACCTCTCCTACTGCAGAGGCATTATAGGTTTGATTATACCCTTCGGTAATATCACGAAGAGCCCTTGTTGAACTCATATTCGATACTGTATTTCCTGGAGTTTGGCTAAGGATATAATCAGCCACTGCAACCAAGGTATATTCCTCTCCAAAAGCCTCTCCATCCTCACTTACTATAGCCAATCTATCCACGTCTGGGTCTACTATAAACCCAATATCGCATTTATCCTTTACTACCCTTTGGCAAATCTCAGTAATATTCTCTGGCAATGGTTCTGGATTATGTGGAAACTCTCCGTTTGGTTCTGAATATAATTCAACTACCTGCTTAACTCCAAGAGCTTTTAGAAGTTTTGGAATAACAATACCTCCTGTTGAATTAACAGAATCAATTGCTACTTTAAAATTAGCCTTTTCAATTGCTTGTTTATCTACAAGTTTAAGTTCTAAAACCTTTTGAATATGTAAGTCTATTGTTGTATCATCCTTTATGCATTTTCCTAATTCCAATACATTAGAAAATTCAAAATCAGGATTCTCTGCCAGCTCCAACACCCTAACTCCTTCGTTATGCGAAATAAACTCACCTTTAGAGTTAAGTAGTTTTAAAGCATTCCACTCTTTTGGATTATGACTTGCTGTTAGGATAATTCCTCCATCAGCATTGAAATGAGTTACAGCAACCTCAACAGTAGGAGTTGTGGAAAGCCCAGTATCAATAACATCAACACCCATCCCCATTAATGTTCCAACAACAAGAGAAGAAACCATTTCTCCAGATATTCTTGCATCCCTTCCTAATACTATCTTTATTTTGTCTTTTTTGGAACTCTCTTTAATAAATTGAGAATAAGCAGATGTAAACTTTACAATATCAATTGGAGTGAGATTATCTCCTTCTTTCCCCCCTATTGTTCCTCTGAATCCTGATATAGATTTTATTAATGACATAATATTTGAATTAAATAATTACCTTTAGTATTGCAAAGATATATTTATTTATTCAATCCCTTATGCTCTTTTGATAATTCTTCACTCTTTTTAATATAATCTATAATTGATTGATATTTTGGAGCGTGATAAAGTATTATATTTTCATTATCTAATATATAGATATCAGGGGTTTGGAACACATCTATACCATAAGCATTTATAATATCCTCTGGAGTTGCCTTAATTTTATTCCAAGCAAATGGTCGAGCCTTATTAAACTCAATAGAATTATCCTCATTATAATCTAAATCCACACTAATTATATCAAAATCAAACTCCTTACTAAATTCTTTATGAAAATTCTCAAACTTATCTAAGTCAATCTTGCAAGAGCCACAGCTTGCACTAAAGAAATGAACAATTTTATATTTCTTTTTTATATCATCTATGGAGTGTATTTTACCTTTAAGGTCTTCTCCTTTGATTATTGGAAACTTACTATCAGGGAGTATCTTCTTTAAATACAAAGCCTCTCTTTTATAAATTTCCATATCAAAACTTGGTATCCACGGAGTAAGTTCAGGGGAAACAACCTTATCTACTATACTTACATAATTCTCCTCATGCCATGAAAAAGGGATATTCCTGTATTGACTTAGATAGTAATCCACAACAAATTTAGAATATATGTGTCCATTAGGATAGGAATTAGCCTTTAGAACAAAATCTCTAATTGAAGTAGAAATTGAATCAGGAAGCATTATTGTAACACTTTCCATATAGGATTTGAGTTTGGAAAAGAAATATGGAGTTGATAATAGTCTTGAGTCTTCAAAATGGAAATTATCCCAATAATGTGTTCTAAAATAATAAGACGCCTCTTCAATTTTTGTTGTATCAATATCTTTTCCCTTATAGAATTGCTTTGGTATTTGAGGGTCTTCAAGGCTTCTTACAACTATTGTCATAATATTATTAGGGTAGGTAGAATAGAAACTTTGCTGAAAATCGCCAAACTTCTTCCTTGAAATTGAATACTCCCTCATTAGGCTATCTTTATTTAAAGATTTATTCTCAAGAGCCTGCTTAATCTCATTTTCTCTAACTCTAAAATCCATATTTGCTCGTTGAAACTCAAAAAACAAATCATTCTCCTCACATCCCAAAACAATAGCATTCCCACTTGGAGAAATCTCTAAAGAAAATTCCTTACTTTTATCTAAAACAAAGGAAAACAAATCCTCATGTTTTAAACAAGCCATTACTATCCCTGGTTTCACTCCCTTTTTCTCAAAACGAAACACTCCATCTCTCTTGATTATAGTATCTAAAATCAATGTTTCATTTCCGTAGATTTGCTTTATATATATAATAGTATCATCTAAATTATTTATTTTCAAATCAACCTTATAATCCCCTTGAGAATAAACTAAGATATTTAGGGATAAGAAAAGAGTAAGTAGTATTTGTTTTATATTTCTAAGCATAGTTTATAGTTTAATCAGTCCTTGGTCGTAGTATTTTATAAAGTTAGGAATATTCTCTGCACTTATTTTCTTTGCTATTATCCTATTGTCCTTATCTAATATTACAATATATGGAGTTGAACTAATATCAAAATAGGAATGCCAATCATAATTAGCCACTAATCCATTTACATTTAACCAATTCAATCCTTTCTTAACAATAAATTCTCTCCACTGTTTTAAATCCATTCCAGAATTTACAGCCATTACCTCAACATTATAAACATCCTTATTCTCCTTATAGAAATTATATAGCTTAGGTATTTCTGTTGAGCAATGCCCACAATCATAAGCCCAGAATATTAATATCTTATACTTGGAATTAAGCGAATAAAGACTATGTACTAAATCGTTCGTATCAGGACATTGAATATCTGGAACAACCTTACCTCGAGATAGTTTCTCCCACTTGTTAGCTCTTTCAATTTCCTTATCTAAATCGCTTGGCTTCATCCAATTTGCCTCCCCACTTTCGTAGTATTTCTTAATCATCCTCACATATATCTCATCATGCCCCATAACATGGCTCTTCAAATAACGCTCTGTAATATCATGAACTAAGTATTTAAACATTTGTTTACTACCTCTTGACTTATCAATTACAATATTTGCATATTTGAAAATAGAATCAATCGGTTGAAACTTCATTACCTCATCCCAATACTTATTATAATAGTCGTAGAAAACTGCTCTTGGAGTTCTTAGCAATCCATCGAATTGCAAATCTACATTATCGAAATAATGATTTACATAATAATTATATCTTTCCAATTGCATTGCTGTCGAATCCAAACTCCCATCATTCTTGTAAATTGGATTTATTTCAGGTAATTTAATCTCCTTTGTAGCTATCAACACCTTTGATAAAAGATGGTTAGGATTATTTTTTAGAAATTCTTCCTTAAGGGTATCGCTTCTTAGTCTGAGATTATTAACCGCCATTTCATAGGCTTCTTTTGTCATATTTGCCCTCTCCTTATTCAACTCTCCAACCTTATCGGAAAATACAAAATTATTATTCATATACTCAAAATAAAGCGAATTACTCTTTGAACCCTTACTTTTAATATGCTTAGCCCAATCCTCCTCATTAGTAGTTATGGTGAAATCACTCTCATTATCTATCACAAATTCAGAGTATCTCCCTGTTGTATTAGCAAAGAAATATATCCCATTTTCTAAATGTTTATCCTTCTTTTGGAAAATAAATTTCCCTGGCTTTTTGGAATAAGCTGTATCTATAGCAAAGGTTCCAGAGAGGTAATAATTGCCAAGAATTAGCATAGTATCCTTATTATCTTTGATTTCTATGCTTATCTTATACTGAGCTTGAGAGTTATTAATAATTAAAATAGATAAAAGCATAAATAGAATTAGTTTTAATCTCATTTCTTCCTTAATTTTTATTAGTTATAGTGCGAAGATTAGAACAACAAAATTACAAATTTGTAATGATTTATCCTCTTTCTTTTCAAAAACACAATATATATAACTAATTTTGCATCTAAATATTTTGCTATGAAGACAGATATAAACACATTTAGACAATACGTTGCTCAGGTAGGAGAGATTGACCCAATTATGATAGATGTTCAAAAGGCTAAGGGAATACATGTTTGGGATACCGAGGGTAAAGAGTATATTGATATGTTATCTGGTATTTGTGTTGGGAATATTGGACACTGCCATCCAAGGGTAGTCGATGCTATTAAAGAGCAATTTGATAAATATATGCATGTAATGGTTTATGGAGAGTTTGTTCAAAGCCCTCAAATGGTTTATGCAAAATATCTTACAGAGAATCTTGAGGATAATTTTTCACAAGTTTTCTTTGTTAATTCAGGCTCTGAGGCTATTGAGGGAGCTATTAAAACTGCAAAGATATTTACTAAAAGAAGAGAGATTATTTCCTTTAAAAACTCCTATCATGGCTCAACCTTAGGGGCTGTTAGCCTTATGAGTCAAGAGGAATTTAGAGAGAGATTTCTTCCTCTTTTGCCCAATTGTAATCAAATAGAATATAATAATGAAAAGGAATTAGATAAGATTACTACCAATACTGCTTGTGTTGTGGCCGAAAGCATTCAAGCTGGAGCAGGAGTAATTCTCCCTGAGAATAATTTCCTTAAAAAACTTAGAGAACGTTGCTCCCAAGTTGGTGCCTTATTGATAATGGATGAGATACAAACAGGTTTTGGAAGAACTGGAAAACTATTTGCTTATCAAAACTTCGATATTGTTCCCGATATTCTTTGCATTGCTAAGGGAATGGGTGGAGGAATGCCAATTGGAGCCTTTGTGGGGAGTGATGAGATTATGAATAGCCTAAATAACCATCATCCACTTATAGGGCATGCTACAACATTTGGAGGACATCCAGTTTCATGTATCTCTGCTTTGGAAACACTTAGAGTAATTAATGATGAAAAGCTAATTGATGGAGTTGAAGAAAGAGCAAAGCTTTACAGAGAATTATTAGTACATCCAAAGATTAAGGAGTTTAGAGGAATTGGTCTATTCAATTGTATAGAGCTAAACAAAGATGAAAACGGCGATGAATACCCTTGGGATAAAGTCTTAATCACATTATTTGAAGAAGGAATAATAAGTGGAACCCACCTATTCAATTCAAATTGTTATTCCATAAAACCACCATTAATAATTAAAGAAGAAGAAATAAGAGAATCCTGCAAAAGAATACTTAGAGCTTTGGATAAGTTATCCGACCCTGAAAGGGTCAAAGGTTTATAGAAATAAAATTATTATATCATTGTTCGACCCCGACGGGGTCGTAGATTGGTTGTGGGAAATTTCGTTTTTTCTATAAACCTTTCACCCCTTCGGGGTAATCGATTGATGAAATAAGTTAAGAGAACTAACTCTTGATTCTAAGAAAATAGAATCAAATTACATTTTTTTAGAATCAAGAGTTAGTTTTCTGTAATTTGATTCTATTTCGCTGGAATTTGATTCTAATTTTATAGTTCTTAATACAATTAGATTATAATGTTATTCTAAGCGAGAACCCTCCTTGTGTTGTGGAGTTTTTAAAGGCATTACTTACGTATGGGGTATTTATTGTCATTTCATAAAAGGCTGTTAGAATCATTTTCTCGCTTAGTGCATACTCACCTCTTAGATTTAAACTAAATACATCCGAACCTGAACTCATAAGATTTACCGCTTGGTCTACCTTTCTAAGTATTGTTGTATTCTGACTCCATGTAATATTTAGCTTTACGTCAATATCACTCTTTAAGTTTCTTGCTGTCTCCCCTGCTCTAATATTTAGCTCCACATCCTTAAATCTATATCCTGTACCAAAGCTCATCCTAATTCTTGATATTTCTGTAAGCTGGTTATTAGCAAAACTCATTGAAAGGTTTCTATCTTTACCAATGTCAAAATTAGCTTGAAAACTGTTTTTAAGGTTAACATCAAGTTTTATAAGTGGAGAGAAGGTCTCATTTATCGTAATTTGGTCAATTACATCTCTTGGGATATAATTATTATTCAATTCATTTCTCACCCATTCATATCCATAATCATATCTATCGTCTATTGGCACTCTAATATCTGAATGTAAGGAACCAATACTATAGGTTGATTTATATGAGCTGGACAATGTTGCTGAGGAAATATACTTTTGGAATTTCTTTATTTTTGAAAGTCCAGTATAAGTAATATCCCAGTTTGGTAATGGGATATTAAGGAAAGGATTAAGACTACGACTATTTGGGTCTGTGCCTGTATAAGCTGCTAAAAATGCAGGAATCAATACTTGTTGTGAGCTTGGTCCGTATCCATCAGGGAAGAATCCTCCATAAATAGTATCGTAAACCATATTTCCAGAATAGTTTGGATTATTAGAAGCAAGCCTATTAGCAATTATCAATCTATAATCTAAGAAATCTTGGAAGGTTTGGCTGAAATTATCCTCTCCCATTCCATTAAATAGGGTTTTTATAGTAATGATTGAAGTACTAAAGTTTCCTGTTCTTGTTGGCGACATTGGTCCGACAATACTATTTTGTAGATTATCATATTTGTAGTAGGCTACGAAGTTCTCACTTCTGTTTTGATTAAACTTCACATCTATTTTAAAGTCATTTATTGGTTCAATCTGTATCTGTCCATTTAAGTTTTCAGTCATTTTCTGCTGGAAAGCATTATTCATAAGACTATCCCTACTCAACCATCCTTGAGTAATAGCCTTATTCATTATGTTTTTCTGAGAACCAAGCACAAATCCAATACCAGGAGCCCAATTGTTTTGAGCATCCATTCCTAAATACCTTGAGATTGGCATAAAGCCAGGAATATATGTACCTTGAGTAGAATTATAGGACAAAGAAGCTGACTTAACGCTGGTTAATAGCTTAACGGAATGAATTGCTAATTGTTTAAAGAATTTTTGTGTCTTAGACTCTATAGAGTCTTTCGTTTCCTCCTCTGGTTTATCCAAAGGCTTTCCTCCTCTTGGTAAAGGATTCCTCATTCCAGGAGTAATATTTTGATTCCTTCTTTGTTGCTGATTTAGCTTATTTATAAAAGGTATTTTATTATAGATTGTGGTGAAATTTAAATTCCCATTAATATTAAGTTTTGCACTATTCTCAATGCTATTTCCTAACCTCTCCATTGCTTGGGTAGAACCAGTAAAGATAAATCCTGGGGAATAGGAAGTGTTTAAGCGTACAAAATCAAGATAAGGAAGCTTGTGAATAGGCACATTATATGTTAGGGTAATATCTTGGGTGAATTGTTGAGCCCTTCCAAGCTCGAACACAGAAGACCAAAGCGAATCTGTCTTTTCTCTTGTATCTATCCTCCCTCTTGGCTCTTCAATCCTTGCATTCATTGTAGAATTGTATTTCAACTTTATATTTCCTGTAATATCATACTCAAAACTATAAGCCCTATTCCAATAAAATTGTTTAAAATAGAAAGGCTCCATAATAACTATACCCTGACTCTTTGGTCTAATTAATGTTTCTTCAAAATCTCTTACTACCTCTGTTCTGAAATTAATTACCTTAGGAGAATAATTGATACTTAAATCTTTAATAATTTGAAAAGCCTTATTGGAAAATAGTTTAACCTTATTGAATGGTCTTAGAGGTTTGTTTCTAAAATTAAAATTATAGTTCAATCCTCCTCTATACTGAGTCTTATTATTATACTCAATATCCACATCCCTTCTGTAAATATTGGAATAAGAGTAAGAGGCATCAAAATTCTCAATATCCCAAAGCTTTGGTTTCTTATCAGTATTGAAACTAACTCTTTCCTTTCTTACATTCATAAAGTTAAGATTAGTTCTTGAAGTAAAATCCTGAACCATATGACGGATAGAATCTCTTTCCTTTTCTGTTTTATAGGTTAGTAAATCATCCTTAAGATAAACATCAGGGTCAAGAGGATTATATCTTGGATTACTTACTGTTTGAGAATAATCTAAATGCATAGGTAGTTTAATCCCTAATTTCTCAGGCACTAATTTACCTAATTCAATATTAGTTGCTATATCAAATGAACCTATATTATCCTGTGAAATCTCAGTAATTTTTTGTTCCAATTGTCCAAAGCCAGCAGAGCGATAAGAACCTGATAGAGATAAATCGCCAAGGTCAGCAAGATTAGTCCTTGCAAAACCTATTGCAGCCCAACCCGAGGACTTATTGAAGTCCGAAAGTCTTAGCTCATTTATCCAAATCTCCGCGCTCTTAGGCATCATATCATCATTATCACTTAAGCCTTGTTTCTTAGGATTTCTAACCCCAACCATCATAACCTTAACGCTGCTAATGCTTGGAGAACCCAATACTGTAACCTTCTTGCCTTTGATTATTTCCTGATAAGGGATTAATGATGAGGCTGTATTATCTCCGGAGCGTATCTTTCTATTTCTATTTTCCTTAACTTCGACTAATTTCTCTAAATCAATATCCACATTATTTATCTCTGGCCAAATAGCTTCTATATCTGATTGACCAGTATACCATGGAGTAAAGCTAAGAGGAACCTCGTATTCGTAGTAATTATGAGTAAAGTCTGCTCCCAATCTAAGTATTAAGCTAAGCTCTCCTGCCTTGTAATCATCCTTTTCAAGAAGTTTCTCAGCATGCACAAACATCTTCAAACGTTTGAACTGCCTCATATCTAATTCAATATTCTTATATATTGCTCTTGCATCTCCATCAGCCAAATCGGTAATCTTCATGCTTAAAGCCTGCTCATTCATTTGTTGGAAACTTGTAGTGCTATACATCTTCTCACGGTCTATTCCAGGAGGTAAAACATAAGGAATTGGACTTCTTCTACCATTCTCTTCAATATTTACCGATGCAACTGTAAAAGTAGTATTTTCGGTTTGAGTTCCTGTTGGGTACATACCAGGATAAAGTAGATTATCGGTATATTTCCTCCATTCCCCACTTACTAATTCAAAAGTAGCAAAACGCAGAATAACTGGCTCTTCAAATTCTCTAAGAAACATTCTAATAAAGCGAATGGATTGGAATCCTTGTATCTCTCCTACTACCTTTTCTGGATTTCTTACAGGGATTTTGAATTGATACCATCTACAATTAGTATATTGTCCATTAGGTAGTGCAATATTTTGAGCATCTTGGATATCTGTAATAAAATTCTGTCCTATTGTAAGTTTATCTGGGCTTAAGTCTATCATATATTGATAATATGACTCTGCCTCACTAAGAGTATTATCCTGATTAATATCCTCCACATTAGGAAGTGAAGTAGATTGAGTAGGATATAATTCAGTGCTATTATCTGTAATAGCTGAATTTCCCTCTGAATTATTATAATGCTTGTATCTCTCAACAATCTTAATATTATCACTATCGTAAAGAGTACTCCTAAAATAACGAAAATCATCAGCCGAAGGGTCTTTAGCTAATGAGGCATAAGCGTCTGCATCAAGCTGCCCTTGAGCTATTGCAAGAAAATTATTAAAGAAAGAAGCCTCATCATTAGAAGAAAGACCATCATAACCAATATCTTGGTATTGTCTTGAATTTGGATCATTATTAAATGCATTAACAATAGCTTGAAGTCTTGGCACCCTGCCCCATATTGTTGTATCAACATCCTCAACCGTACTTGTTGAGGGAAGTCCATTTTCGAAACTCTTTCTTCCATCTCGAAGAATATCCTCAGATACGTCTCCAAGATTAAAATAAAGCTTACCTCCTCTATGATTAGGATTATCAATATAAGGATCCATTAACCAAAACTCAATATACTCTATATTAGAAGCCTCAAAATCCGTTGCCTCTAATTTACGCATAATACCACCCCAACGAGTTTGAGGGTCTTTCAATGTTCCATCAGGATTTAACCCAGAGGAATAGAATGAGGTTGTATCATAATTATACGGTCCTCTTTCGTTAGGATAAAATGCAAGGTTAAACTCTGTAATATTTGTTGGCTGACCAGCTGGTATTTCCTTATTAGGATGAACCTCACGAGTTAGAATTTGTCTTGCATAAGGCTGGCTTCTATCGTCTTTATTTATATTTGAAGGAGAGTTAGAGCTATAAAAAATATCATCAATCCTATACCATGCAAGCTTTGCACGATTGAATCCATACTCAAGTCCCAAACTCTTATTAGTTTCAGGAAATAGTGGATTTTGACTTGAAAAGTCCTGTGGTGTACTTGCTAAATGCCATGCTCCAATTGCTTTTAAATCTATTGAACGTTTTGCCGATTCAAAATCATCAATATAAGATGTTCCTGTTTTGCCAATAGCATTTGGATTACCAGGGATAAACTGAGCAAACTCCCCATTTACACTAAGATTAGAAGGGGAATTAGTAGAGTAGAATGGAAGTAAATCCACAAGTTTAGTAATAAAATTGACTTGTTTTTTATAGTTGAAATCAAAACCCAAGAGAGAATTGCTCATCGGCTCCATTCCATAAGAAGGCTTAGTATTCCCTGGGTTTGGAAGCTCATGAAGATTTAAAAAAGTAGCACCAACATTAAAATCCTTGTTAATCTCATAGCTTGCCCTAACTCCCATCATCCTTTTTGTAGACATTGAGAATAACTCATGGCTTTCTGTTGTTACTGTAATAGGAGTTCCTGAATTTAAATAACCCTGATTGATAATCTTAACCCTACCCATTATATAATCCACAGTATAGTCAACACCCTCAATAAGCATAATACCCCCTGCCATAACCTTAACCGAACCTTGAGGAATATTCATCCCATTTAGAGAAATATCAGAGCCTGAACTCCCCTTATACCTACCCTCTAAATAGTATTTATTCTTATCCGGATATTGTTGTGCTTGGCTTAGAGTTAGAGAATATAGTGAATCAAAACAATATTTATCAGCTAATTCATCATCATTGAGTATAGAACGTAAATCCTTACCAAATGGCTCTACAAAAGGAAAGACCACAAGCCCCTTTTCTGAGTGAATAGTACCTCCATTTACTAATGCATTATCAATATAATCAAAAACTCCATCAGCATAAGGATTTTGTTGGTTATCCATTCTATCTAACCCAAAGAGTTGAAGTAATGGTATACCTTTTTTCTCCCCTTGTGAAAAATATCCAGTTAGTACTCCTTGGTCATCTCCTTGATAAAGTACGTTTAATCTAAAGTCTTCATTGCTTACTTGATAAGTCTTTAAAGAATAAATATTCTTCATCATCAATTTCCACATAGGGTTTCTAACATTCAATGAAGAACTCTTCAATAATTTTACTATTAAACCATTTGGGTCATTAATTCCTTCGTCAGAGAACTCTCCTACTTGATAAACCGTTGTATCTCCAATAACCTGATACCTAAATGCAACAGCCAATACTTGGTCATTATTCAATTGTTGATTTAAGGAGATAAAACCTAATCTCGAATTAAAGGTATATTCCGATGGAGAAAGCTTTCTTGCACTTTCAATCTTTTCGTAGTTCTGACCTGAAGCAAATCCCATTGACTGGAGGTAGGTGCTTATATTATTTATATCCCTTATTGAGTTTGGATTAACCACCCCCAATAAATCATTACTTTTATATGAGTCAGGATAATATGAACCCATAGGATTAAGAATATAAGGACTTGTTCCATAAGGAGTCTTTTCTCCTAAATCAGCAAAGGCAACTAAATTCCTATTCTCACTAATTGCTGCTCCAACATTTGTTCTCCAAACCTCAATCTTAATTATATTAATATTAGAGTTGATTAAAGGTAGAGTAGCCATTGCATTATTATAGTTCTCGTAGAAATATTGGCTTAAGAAGAAGTGTCTATTTTCGTCATACTCATCGGCCTTGAAATTAAACTCCTGAGTTTGTGCTCCTCCTTGCATTGTAATACTTGAGGACTTAGATTTTTGTTCCGAAAAAACAAGGTCTATGAAAAGTTTACCGAATTTTAATTTGGTTTTAGCTCCGAAAAGAGTTTGATTGCCTTGTATTAAGGTTGTAGGTAATGGAAAGGAGATATTCCCTGCCTCTATTAATTGTATTATATTATCTTCCTTACCCTCGTATCTAAGCTTTAATTCATTTTCAAACGAAAAAGTTGCTCCTGTATTCCAATTCAATCCAAAATTAATAGCCTCCCCTATCTTTGCAGTAACGTTTAATTGAATCTTCTCTTCAAAATCAAATCTTGTTACACTTCTTTGATTCTCTTGAATCGAAAGGTCGTGTCTTTTATTATTTATTATAGCAAATTTCAATTCAGCACTTCCTGCAGGTCTTATATCAATGGTTTGCCCTCCAAAAATTGTTTCAAAAAGCTCGGAATTTACCATCATTTGAGGAATTA
>Ga0265293_10006802_pt1 | contig 18004 bp, 18 predicted proteins | sample Munlanlewell138R_FD_192505 | JGI IMG/M metagenome (GOLD analysis project Ga0265293, IMG submission 192505) | Leachate microbial communities from a municipal landfill in Southern Ontario, Canada - Leachate well 138R | ecosystem: Engineered > Solid waste > Landfill > Unclassified | place: Canada...
ATAGGCCGCTGCCGCGACCACGACGATCGTTGGGCCGCTCGGCGTGTCAAAGGCCAGCGATCCCGCCAGGCCGCCTGCCACCGCCAGCATGCCGATGGCCACCGCGCCTGCGGCCATGGTCTCGGGGCTGCGGGCCACGCCACGCGCGGCCGCCGCCGGGATGATCAGCAGCGCCCCGATCAGCAGCGCCCCCACCACTTTCAGCGCCACAGCCACCACCAGCGCCATGGCCACCGTCAGAATCAGCCGCTCGCGCCGCGGGTCGATCCCCTCGGAACGGGCGAGCTCCTCGCTCAGCGTGGCGGTCAGCAGCGCCTGCCAGCGCCAGATCAGCAGCGCCACCGCCAGCAGCGCCCCCAGCCAGATCACCGCCAGATCGCCGCGCCCCACCGCAAGGATATCGCCAAACAAAAACGCCGTCAGATCGACCCGCACGCCCTGCACGAACGACACGGCCACCAGCCCCAGCGCCAGCGCCGAATGGGCCAGAACCCCCAGCGTGGTATCGACCGATTGCCCCTTGCCATCCAGCGCCGCGATGCTGGTGGCCATGGCCAGCGCCACCAGCAGCACGCCCAGGAAAATATTGACGCCAAAGGCCAGCGCAAAGGCCACCCCCAACAGCGCTGCATGTGCGGTCGAATCGCTGAAATAGGCCATGCGGCGCCAGACGACAAAGGCCCCCAGCGGCCCCGCCGCCAGCGCCACGCCAAAGCCCGCAATCAGGGCGCGGATCAGGAAATCATCAAGCATTTACCGCGCACTTTCATGATGGTGATGGGCCGCGTGATCATGGCCGTGATCGTGAACATGCTGATAAAGCGCCAGCGCCCCCCCCGTGCCCAGCCCGAACAGCGCCCGATATTCCGGCGCGTTTGACACGACATGCGGCGTGCCTTCGCAACAGATATGACCATTAAGGCAAATCACCCGGTCAGACGCGCTCATCACCACATGCAGATCATGGCTGACCAGCAGCACGGCACAGCCCAATTCCTGGCGGATTTCCTCGATCAGGCGGTAAAATCCGGCGATGCCGGGCTGATCAAGCCCCTGCGTCGGTTCATCCAGAATCAGGATATCGGGCCGCGACATCAGCGCCCGCGCCAGCAGCACCCGCTGAAACTGCCCCCCCGAAAGCTGGGTCATCTGCCGCGATTCAAGCCCGCCCGCGCCCAGCCGGGTCAGCATGGCGCTGATATCCGCGGGCGCATGCCGCCGGGGCAACGACAGAAACCGCGCCACCGTGATCGGCATCGCCCCGTCAATCGCCAGTTTTTGCGGCACATAACCGATGCGCAGGCCCGGTTGGCGGATCACCCGGCCTTCATGCGGGCTCAGCACCCCCAAAAGCGCGCGCACCAACGTGCTTTTGCCCGAGCCATTGGGGCCGACGATGGTCACGATTTCGCCCGGTTCGATCCGCAGGTTGACCTGTTCCAGCACATTCGCGCCGCCATAGCGCAGGCTCAGCCCGCGTGTCTCGATCAGGCTCATTGCGCGCTATCCCCGGTCGCGCAGGCGGGGCAGATGCCCATGGCCTCGACGCTGACGCGTTCGACCTGAAACCCGATGCCGGCGGCGGCGGCGTCGATTGCTGCGCGCAAATCGGCTTCGGGTAGTTCGGCGACCGATTTGCACCGGTTGCAGATGAAAAATGCGGGCGCATGGGCTTCGCCCGGGTGCATGCAGGCGGCAAAGGCATTGAGCCTGCGGATACGATGCGCGAGCCCGTTTTCGACCAGAAATTCCAGCGCGCGATAGGCGACGGGTGGCTGGTTGCCGAATCCATCCTCGGCCAGCCGTTCCAGCACATCATAGGCCCCCAGCGCGCGGTGTTGTTCCAGCAGAATTTCCAGCGCCCGCCGACGCACCGGCGTCAGCCGCAGGCCTTCGCGATCGGCCAAAGCCTCGGCGCGCTGCATCACGCGCCCGGCGCAAAGATCGTGGTCATGGCGTTCAAAGGCAGGGGACTGCATGGCGGCATCCTGAAAGGGTGATATTATCACATGCATGTAGCCAATGCCGCCCCCCGCTTCAACCCCGCCACGTTGCGCTGGCCTGCGCTTGGGGCGATAATCGCGGCGATAAGCAGCAGGAGCATGGCCGTGACACCCGAATGGATCGCAATCGACGCAACGACGGATGGGCTGCGCGGCTGGGCCATGAATGGCGCCGATGTGCTGGCCGGGGCCCGGGCCGCGGGGGCGTTCGCGCCGGCGCTGGCGGCCGTGCTGGCGGAACTGCCCGCCGCCGAAGCTGCGCCGATCATTGCCACGGGCGTCGATATCCCGCCGCGGATGGTGCCCTGCGCCCCCCTGCCCCAAGTGCTGGCGCGCCACGGCACGCTGCGGGCCATCCCACCGCTGGCCCAGGCCGATCCGCCCGCGCTGAGCCACGGGGCCGAGGCCCGGATCGCCGGTTTTCTGGCCACCCAACCGGATTTTGACGGGGTGGTGTGCGTGATCGCGCGGCAAACCATCTGGGCGCATATCAGCGCGGGCGAAGTGGTCAGTTTCCAATCCCTGCTTGGCGGCGCGCTGGCCGATGCGGTCGGGGGCCGTGGTGGCGCCCATGATGGCGATGCCTTTGGCGATGCGCTGGCCGATATCCTGTCGCGGCCCGAAAAATTTGCCGCGCGGCTGGCGTCGGTTCAGGCGGCGCGCCAACTGGGCCAGATCGGCGCGGATGCTGCCCAAAGCCGCATCAACGCCGTGCTGATCGGGGCCGAACTGGCGGCGATGCGCCCCTATTGGCTGGGCCAGCAGGTGGCGATCATCGGCAGTGGCGCGTGGGCGCAACGCTATGCCGATGCGCTGGCCGCACAGGGGGCCGCACCGCAACGGCATGACGCGGATGACATGGCGCTGGCCGGGCTGATCGCGGCGCATGCGCTGGCCTAATTCGGGCCGGCGCGGGCCGCGCGATACCATGCCACGATCAGGTCACGTTCGGCCGCCTCCATATAGGTGATATTCGCGGGCGGCATCGCATCGGTGCGCCCGGCCTGCAGATAGATTTCGCGCGCATGCCTGGCGATCTGATCGGGCGTTTCCAGCCGCACGCCACCGGGCGGCACCATGATGCCCTGCCATGCGGGTTCAGAGGCGTGACACATCGAACAGCGCCCCATTACGATATCGTGCACCTGATCAAACCCCTCGGCCTGGGCGAAACGCGCGCTTGGCCCGGATAGGGCGGCGGTCTCGGAACTGCGATGAAACATTGGCGCGGTGGAAAGCCAGGCGATGATCAGGAACAACACCACCGTCACCAGCCAGGTCCAGGTCGGATTGCCTTTGCGCGCATGAAGGCTGTTGAAATAATGGCGGATTGATACCCCCATCAAAAACACCAGCGCGGCAATCAGCCAGTTATATTGCGACGCGAAAGCCAGCGGGTAATGATGCGACAGCATCAGGAAAATCACCGGCAATGTCAGATAGTTATTATGGGTCGAACGCTGTTTGGCGATGCGGCCATATTTGGGATCGGGTGTGCGCCCCTCGATCAGGTCTTTGACGACGATACGCTGGTTCGGCATGATCACCAGAAACACATTCGCCGTCATGATCGTGGCGGTAAACGCGCCCAGATGGATCAGCGCCGCGCGCCCGGTGAACACCTGCGTATAGCCCCAGGCCATGGCCACCAAAATCACATAAAGCCCGATCATCAGCCGCGTATTGTCATCGCCAAAACGCGATTTGCAGATCAGATCATAGGCGATCCACCCCAGCGCCAGCGACCCCGCCGATATCGCAATCGCCGCCCAGATCGGCAGGTCAAGCACATCAGGATCCACCAGATAAAGGTCGGCCCCCAGATAATAGACCAGCACCAGCATGGCAAAGCCCGACATCCAGGTCCAATAGCTTTCCCATTTGAACCAGACCAGATCGGCGGGCATGCGCGCGGGGGCCACATTATATTTCTGAATGAAATAGAAACCACCGCCATGAACCTGCCAGGCCTCGCCATGCACGCCGGCGCGCCGGTCGGTAGAGGGCCATAGCCCAAGATCAAGCGCGATGAAGTAAAACGACGACCCGATCCAGGCAATCGCGGCGATCACATGCAGCCAGCGGACCGCAAATTCCACCCATTCCCAGATGATGGCAAGTTCATACATGCTCAGCTCCCGCGATAGGTGGAATAGCCATAGGGCGACAGCAGCAGCGGCACATGGTAATGCGCATCGCCATCGGCCAAGCCGAAGCGAATCGGGATCTCATCCAGAAAGAGCACCCCATCCCCATGGCCCTGTGCGCGCAGATAATCGCCCGCGTGAAACACCAGCTCATATTGCCCGACCGCCAGTTTACCGGGCGCAATCAGCGGCGCAACGGTGCGTCCGTCTGCATTGGTGCGCGCCTGTGCCAGCATTTGCCGCGTCCCGTTTTCCAGCCGCCACAAATCCACCGCCAGCCCTGCTGCCGGTTGCCCCCGTGCCGTATCCAGCACATGTGTGGTCAAATATCCGCCTGCCATCATCGCCTCGCATTTCATCCGCACCAAGCTGCGACAAGATGTGTTAACGCGCAATGAATAGATCTACGATTTTGTCCACTATCTTGCGCGATCAATGAATTAAGTCCAATTTCAACGCGAAACGAAGGGATAGCCGATGCAAGACATGCCTATGCGTTATGCGCGCGACATGCGCGGTTACGGGGCCAATCCGCCCGATGCGCGCTGGCCGAACGATGCCAGAATCGCGGTGCAATTCGTCGTGAATTACGAAGAAGGCGGCGAAAACAATATCCTGCATGGCGATGCGGCGTCCGAGGCATTCCTGTCGGAAATCGTGGGCGCCGCGCAATGGCCCGGGCAGCGGCACTGGAATATGGAATCGGTCTATGAATATGGCGCGCGGGCCGGATTCTGGCGGTTGCACCGGATGTTTACCGCAGCCGGCATTCCCGTGACGGTTTACGGTGTCGCCACCGCCATGGCGCGTTCGCCCGAACAGGTGGCCGCGATGCAGGACGCCGATTGGGAAATCGCCAGCCACGGCTATAAATGGGTCGAATTCAAGGACATATCCGATGCCGATGAACGCGCCATGCTGCATGCCGCCATCGCCTTGCACCGCGAAGTCACCGGCACGCGCCCGCGCGGCTGGTATCTGGGGCGCTGTTCGGCCAATACCGTGCGGCTGGTAACCGAGGAAGGCGGTTTCGATTACATATCCGACACTTACGACGATGATCTGCCCTATTGGCACCACCATCAGGGGCGCGATCAACTGATCATTCCCTATACGCTTGATGTTAACGACATGCGCTTTGCCACGCCGCAGGGGTTCAATTCGGGCGATCAGTTTTTCGCCTATCTGCGCGACACGTTCGATACGCTTTATGCCGAAGGCCGGGCCGGTTTTGCGAAAATGATGTCGGTGGGGCTGCATTGCCGGTTGATCGGGCGGCCCGGGCGGGCGGCGGCGCTGCAACGGTTCATCGATTATGCGCAGCGGCATGAGGGTGTCTGGTTCGCGCGGCGCATCGATATCGCCCGCCATTGGGCCGCGACCCACCCGCCCCAGCGCCGCGAACGGCCATCGCAGATGGATGCCGCGCGCTTTGTGGAATGTTTCGGCGGCGTGTTCGAACATTCGCCCTGGGTCGCCGAACGCGCCCATGCGCTAGAGCTTGGCCCCGCCCATGACAGCGCGATCGGCGTGCATTCCGCGCTTTGCCGCGCGTTTCGGGCGGCATCGGATGGCGAACGGCTGGCCGTGCTGCGCGCCCATCCCGATCTGGCGGGCAAATTGGCGCAGGCCAAACGCCTGACCGCCGACAGCACGGCGGAACAGGCCTCGGCCGGGCTGGATGCCCTGCACGATGATGAACGCGCGCGGTTTGAGGCGCTGAACCACGCCTATACCACGCGGTTCGGCTTTCCCTTCATCATCGCGGTCAAGGATCATACCAAGGCCAGTATCCTTGCCGCCTTTGCCGCGCGGCTGGAAAACCCACCCGAAGCCGAATTTACCGAGGCCTGCGCCCAGGTTGAACGCATCGCCCTGCACCGTTTGAAAGCCCTGCTGCCATGACCTATTACGCCCCCCAGGGCGGCCTGCCCGATCAGGCCAACCGCGCGCAAGATCGCGCTGCCTTTACCGATGCTTATGCCTTTATCCCGCGCGCGACGCTGTCGGATATCACCGCCAGCCTGCTGCCCGGCTGGCATGGCGCGCGGGCCTGGATTCTGGCCCGCCCGCTTAGCGGTTTTGCCGAAACATTCGCGCAATATATTGTCGAACTGGCGCCGGGCGGCAAAACCGATCACCCGGAACCCGATGCCGGCGCCGAAGGCGTGCTGTTCGTGCTGGATGGTGCGCTTTGCCTCACGCTCGATGGTGTGGCGCATGATCTGGTCGCGGGCGGCTATGCCTTTCTTGCCCCCGGTGCGGCGTGGGAATTGGCCAATGACGGCGACGCGCCCGCCAGCATGGTTTGGGTGCGCAAACGCTATGAACCCGCGCCCGGCATCGATTATCCCACGTCATTCGTCACATCCGATCAGGCCCTGGCCCCGAATGCCATGCCCGATACCGGCGGGCTTTGGGCCACCACACGCTTTGTCGATCCAAACGATCTGCGCCACGATATGCATGTGAATATCGTGACCTTTCAGCCCGGCGGCATCATTCCCTTTGCCGAAACCCATGTGATGGAGCACGGGCTTTATGTGCTGCAAGGGCGCGGGATCTATCTGCTCAACCGCGACTGGATCGAGGTCGAGGCAGGCGATTTCATGTGGCTGCGCGCCTTTTGCCCGCAGGCCTGCTATGCGGCGGGGAATGAACCGTTTCGCTACCTGCTTTATAAGGATGTGAACCGGCATCCGGCGCTGACATTGCGATGATGCGCCAGATTGCCTGCCAACCGCTGACACCCGCGGAATTTGCGCCCTTTGGCGACGTGCTGCAGGTGGGCATGGGCACGGCGCGGGTGATCAATCAGGGCATGGCCGAGCGGTTTCACGACCTTGCCCGGCTCGATTTCGGGCCGGGCGGGCGCGCGGGCCTGTCGATCTTTGCGGCCAAGCCGCGCAGCCTGCCGCTGCAACTTGATATGGTCGAACGCCACCCGGACGGATCGCAGGCCTTTATCGCGATGGATGATGCGCCCTTTTTGATTGTCGTCGCGCCCGATCAGGGCGGTATCCCCGGCACCCCGCGGGCTTTCATCAGCAATGGTGCGCAGGGGGTGAATTTCCTGCGCGGCACATGGCACGGGGTGCTGACGCCGCTGCACCCGCCCGGGCATTTCGCGGTGATCGACCGGATCGGTGACAGCCCCAACCTGCAGGAACACTGGTTCACGGAACCTTGGTTGATCACCGCCTAGTCGCGCGCGCGCAGCATCTGGGCCGGGCGCACGCGCAGCGCACGCAGGGTAAACCACAGGCCCGACAGCATGGTAACGATCACGCCGCCCGCGACAATGGCGATGGCCGATACCGGTTCGAACTGAAACGGCACATCCATGACGAAACGCATGATCGCCCAGCCCGCCAGCGCGCCGGCTGCAATCGCCACGATGCCGGCGAATACCCCCACAAGCGCCGCGCGTAACGCGAAACTTGCCAGAATTTCGGCCCGCGATGCGCCCAGCGTTTTCAGGATCGCGGCCTCATACCGGCGTGCAAGCTCGCCCGCCGCCGCCGCGCCGATCAGCACGATCGCCCCGGTGATCAGCGTTGCCCCCGCGCCCACCGACGTGGCCGCCGCGATCGACCCAAGCAATTCGGCCACCCGGCCAATCGCCTCGCGCATATGGATCAGGGTGATATTGGGAAAAGCACGGGCCAGATCGCGGCCAATCGCGGCTTCGGCCGCTTCATCCGCATAGATCGTGGCGATATGGCTATGCGGCGCACCAGCCAGCGCCGCCGGGTTCATCGACATCACGAACCCCATGCCGGCGGTGGAAAAATCGACCTCGCGAAACGATGTGATCGTGCCGGTGATATCGCGCCCCATGACGTTGAGCGTGATCATATCGCCCAGCACAAGGCCCAGCTCTGCCGCCTCGGACGCGCCGAAACTGATCTGGGGGGGCCCGTCGTAATCGGCAGGCCACCATTCGCCCTGGGTCAGGCGGGCATTATCGGGCTGGGTGGCGGAATAGGTCAGCCCCCGGTCGCCTTGCACGACCCAATGGCCCCCCGCCACTTCGCGCGCGGGGCGGCCGTTGATTTCCGTCACGACCCCGCGCAACATCGGCGCGGTTTCATAGGTGCTGACCGCCGGTGCATCGTCAAGCCGGGCGATCAGATCCGCTATCTGATCGCTTCGAATATCCACAACAAAATAGGATGGCGCGGCATCCGGCAGATCGCGGGCAATAGCGCCGCGCAGATTGTGATCGATCTGCCCGACCGCCGCGAGCACCGACAGCCCCAACCCGAGCGAAAGCATGACAGCCATCGTTTCGCCCCCCGGGCCGCCCACCGATCCCAGCGCCAGCCGCGTAATCGTGCGCCCCCGCAGCGCCGATCGATGCGCCAGCCAACGTGCCATGCGCCGCACCAAAAGCGCCGCCAGAACCAAAATGACAAAAGCCCCCAAAATCCCGACCGCCGCGCCGAATGCCAGCACCGGCACCCCGGTCAGAACCGCCGCCGCCGCCACCAGCACCGCCACCAGCGCGAGGTTCAGCGCGATCCACACCGGCCGGGGCCAGCCATGCACCCCGATCCGCGCATCACGGTAAAGCGCTGCGGCGCGCAAATCCTGCGCCCGCGCCAGCGGCCACAAGGTGAAAATTGCCGCCGCCAATGCGCCATATAATGCGGCCTCGGCCAGTGGCGCGGGATAAATGCCGATCGCCGCTGGAACCGGCAGCATTTCCGCCAACGCCGGCCCCGCCGCGACGGGCACCAAAGCCCCCAGCGTCAGCCCGATCAACAGCCCCAGCGCCGTCAACGCGCCGATTTGCAAGAAATAGACCCAAAATATGGTCCGCCTTTCGGCCCCCAGCGTTTTCAGCGTGGCAATCACCGCGGTTTTCCCATCGAGATAGGCCCGCACCGCCGCCGATACCCCGACACCGCCAACCGCCAGCCCCGCCAGCCCGACCAGCACCAGAAACGCGCCCAGCCGTTCGACGAATTCCGACACACCGGGCGTGCCATTGCGCTGATCGCGCCAGCGCAGGCCATCGCCAACCGCATCGCGCGCCGCGGCGCGCAATGCATCAAGATCGGTTTGCGGCGCCAGCTGCAGCCGGTAACTGCTGTCAAACAAGGTGCCGGGCCGCAAGATGCCGGTCGCGTCCAACGCCGCGCGGTGCACAAGACTGCGCGGACCAAGCTCGAACCCTGCGGTATTGCTGTCCGGTTCGCGCAGCAGCGCGGCCATCAGCACGAAATCCTGCCCGCCGATGCGGATCGGATCGCCGGGCGTCAGTTCCAGCCGGTCGATCAACATGCGGTCCAACACCGCGCCCGGAACCCCGTTTTCGCCCGCGAATGCCGTTTCAGGCGGGATCGGCGGGTCCAGAACCAGCGCACCATATAGCGGATAGGCATCGTCCACGGCCTTGACCTGCGTCAGGGCCCGATCCTCATCCGCGCCCTCGCCCGCGCTGACCATCGACCGGAATTCGGCAATTTCCGACACGGCCTCGGCCCGGGTCTCCATCCAGGCGCGCTCGTCGGGCGTGGCAAAACGATAGGTCAGCGTGATGGCCGCATCGCCCCCCAAAAGCGCCGCGCCCTCGCGCGCAAGGCCGGCCTCGATGCTGGCGCGAACGCTGCCCACGGCGGCAATCGCGGCCACACCCAGCGCCAGACAGGCCAGAAACACGCGAAAACCGCGCAATCCGCCGCGCAATTCACGCCGGGCGATCCGCGCCGCGATGCGCAGGCTCATTGCGCGGCCTCGGCCTGCAGGTCGATCCGGCCATCGGCCAGCCGCACGATCCGGTCACAGCGTGCCGCCAGTTCCGGCGCATGGGTAACCAGCACGATCGTCGTGCCATGCCGTTCGCGCAGGCCAAAGATCAAATCCATGATCGCCTCGCCATTCGCGCCATCAAGGTTGCCGGTGGGTTCATCCGCCAGCAAAATTTCGGGCCGCGGTGCTGCCGCACGCGCCAGTGCCACGCGCTGTTGTTCACCCCCCGAAAGCTGTGCAGGATAATGGCCCAGCCGCGCGCCCAGCCCGACGGCGCGCAATTCGGCCTCGGCCCGGGCAAAGGCATCGGGGGCGCCAGCCAGTTCCAGCGGGGTTGCGACATTTTCAAGCGCCGTCATGGTGGGAATCAGGTGGAATGATTGGAACACGACCCCCATATGATGCCTGCGAAAACGGGCCAGCGCATCTTCGTCCATTGCGGTGAAATCATGGCCCAACACCGAAACCTGCCCCCCTGTGGCGCGCTCAAGCCCGCCCAGCAACATGAGGAGAGAGGATTTGCCCGAGCCCGAAGGCCCGATCAGCCCGACAGTTTCACCGCGCCGGATATCGAGCGTGATGCCATGCAAGATATCCACCGTCCCGGCATTGCCGCTCAGGCTCAGGGCGGCGTTTCGCAGCGCAATAATCGTCTCACTCATCAAATCGGCCTTCTTGTTCAGCTTTGGGCAATATGGGGGCTTGGTGCGGATGGGCAAGGCCGCATTGGCGGTTTTGCTGCTGGCCCCCGCCGGGGCGGGCGCGGGAACGGTAACGATCACCGCGCTGGGGGATAGTCTGACCCATGGTTACGGGCTGGCGCAGGGCGATGGATTCGTGCCGCAATTGCAAGAATGGCTGACGGATCAGGGCGCGGATGTGCGCGTGATCAATGCGGGCGTGTCGGGCGATACCACCGCGGGCGCACGCGCGCGGGTGGAATGGGCGCTGGCCGATGGGCCCGATGCCGTGATCGTGGCGCTTGGCGGCAATGATGTGCTGCGCGGCCTGCCCGCCGATGCGGCGCGCGAAAATCTGGCCGCGATTCTTGCGACCGCAGCGCCGCAGCCGGTCTTGTTGGTGGGCATCGCCGCGCCGGGCAATTTCGGCGCCGCCTATCAGGCCGAATTCGATACGCTCTATGCCGATCTGGCGCAGGAATTCGATACGCTGCTCTACCCGGATTTTCTGGGCCCGCTGCGCGATGCGCAATCCGATGCCGCCGCCCGCGGTCAATGGGTGCAGGCCGATGGCATTCACCCCAATCGCGATGGGGTGGCGCGGATTGTCGCCGATATGGGGCCGCTCGTGTTGGATCTGATCGCGCGCGCCGCCCCCTAGCGCCGCCGCTCAGGCGCGCGGCACGTCATCGTAATCATCGGCCAGAATGCGGTGGCTGTCGCCCTCGGGGTCATCGAATTGCTGGCTGCGCAGTGCCCAGACAAAGGCCGCAAGCCCAAGCCCGCCCAAAAACAGCGAAATCGGGATCAGATAGCCAAGAATTTCCATCATTGCCCCCTATTTCAGCCGCAGCGCATTCAGCGACACCGTGATCGATGACAGCGACATGGCCAGCGCCGCCGCCAGCGGCGTGGCAAAACCCAACAGCGCAATCGGCACGGCCACGACGTTATAAAGCCCCGAAATCGCAAAGTTTTCCCGTATCCGGCGGGTGGATTTTTCCGCGATCCGCACGGCTTCGGAAATCGGGGCAATGTCGCGGCCCAGCAGCACGATATCCGATGCCACCCGCGCCGCATCCAGCGCCGATGCGGGCGAAACCGACACATGTGCCGCCGCCAGCGCCGCCGTGTCATTCAGCCCGTCGCCCACCATCAGCACGCGCCGGCCCGCCGCGCTCATGTCCATGATCAGCGCGGCTTTATCCTGCGGCAGGGCCTCGGCCCGCCAATCGGCAATGCCCAGACGCTGCGCCAGTTCCGATACCGCGCCCGGCACGTCGCCTGACAACAGCATCACATGTTTGCCCTGCGCGGTCAGCTTTTCCACCACGTCGGCCGCGCCCGGGCGCAGACGGTCGGCAAAGGTAAAGGCGCGCGGCGCCGCATCCCCGATCGCCAGATAGGTGGCCGTCACATCGCGCGGCGTTGCCCCCACCCAGCCCGCGCGGCCAAAGCGCACAATCTGCCCGCGCCAGCGCCCTTCGACGCCGTAGCCGGGCACTTCGCGCAGATCGTCAACCTTGGCGGGATGCACCCCCGCCGCCCGCGCGCCCTGCGCCAATGCCTGCGACAGCGGATGCGCCGATGCGCCAGCCAATGCGGCGGCCACTTGCAGCGCCTCGCGCGGATGATCGGCCAGATTGGTGGGTTCGGGCGCGCCCAGCGTCAGCGTGCCGGTTTTGTCGAAAACAACGGTATCCACCTCGGCCAGACGTTCCAGCGCGGTGCCATTCTTGATCAACAGGCCCTTGCGAAACAGCTTGCCCGAAGCCGCCGTGACCACCGCCGGAACCGCCAGCCCCAGCGCGCAGGGGCAGGTGATGATCAACACCGCCGCCGCGATATTGACCGCCAGCCGCACATCCCCCTGGGAAATCCACAGCCAGACCAGAAAGGCGCTGAACGCCAACACATGCACCAGCGGCGAATAGGCCCGCGCAGCGCGATCGGCCAGCGATGTATAGCGCGTGCGCGCGCTTTCGGCCACGGCCACCAGATCGGCCATCCGGTGCAACGAGCTGTCCTTGCCCGCCGCCGTCACCCGCACCACCAGCGGGCCGGTCAGATTGACCTCGCCGGCGCTGACCACCGTATCGGGGCCGGCCCAGGCGGGCAGGCTTTCGCCGGTCAAAAGCGAGCGGTCGATTTCGGTCGTGCCGTCGGTCACCACGCCGTCAACGGGCACGCGCCCGCCCGGGCGCACGCGCACCAGATCGCCGGGTTGCAGATCAACGACATTCACGGTTTCCTCGCCCGTATCCATCAGCCGCTGTGCGCGCGGCACCTCCAGCGCGGCCAGTTCCTGCGCGGCCGAACGCGCAATCGCGCGGGTGCGGAAATCCAGATACCGCCCGCCCAAAAGGAAAAACGTCAGCATCACCGCCGCATCGAAATAGGCGTGATGGCCGGAATGGATGGTCTCATAGACCGAAATCCCCGACGCCAGGATCAGCGCGAGCGAGATCGGCACATCCATCCCCAGCCGCCGCGCCCTGAGCGCGGCCCAGGCGCTACGGAAAAATGGCTGGCCCGAAAAGGCGACCGTGGGCAGCGCAATCGCCGCCGACACCCAGTGAAACAGATCGCGCGTTGCATCCTCGGCCCCCGACCAGACCGCCACCGACAGCAACATCACGTTCATCATCGCAAAAAACGCGACGCCCAGCCGCATCAGCAGATCGCGCCCCTGCCGATCGGTTTCGGTCATCGACAATACGCCCGGATCGAGTTCCAGCGCTTCATAGCCCAGCTTGTCGAGCCGTTCGATCAGCGCCTCGGGGGTGACGCTTGCATCGGCCTCAACGCTCACACGTTTGAGCGTCAGGTTAACCCGCGCCGAACCCACGCCCGGATGACGCGCCAGATCGCGTTCGACCGTGGAAATACAGGCCGCACAGTGCACACCGGGCATCGACAGCAAAATCCGCGCGCCCTTGGCATCGCGCGCCGCCGCCAGATCTTCGGCACCCGGGGCGGCGACGCAGGCGGGGCAGGCAGAAATCGGTGCGGATACGGCCATGGCTATTCCTCCTTCACGTGAAACACGACACGCCGTCGAAATTCGGTTCCATCATAGGCGGTGGCCTGCATCCGGAAATTCCAGTTGCCCGGCGCAAGCGCCCCAGCTTCGGCCAGATAATCGCGTCCGTCAAACCTGAACTGCGGGGTCGTATCCTGCGCCGTCGATGTCGGGCGGCCCAGAATGCCGCCAATCTCGCGCGCCTCGACCGGGTTGCCGGCCGCATCCCGGATCGAAAGGCGCAGGTTTTCGCCCTCGGCCACGGCGCTGACCTGCCAGCCCAGCCGTTCCTGCGCGGCGCGTTCAAGATCAAAGGTCTGGTTGGCGATGTAAGAGCTTTGGACCTCCAGCCCCGGAAAGGTCGAAATCGCCTTGAACGCCATCAACAGATTGACCGAAATAATCAGCCCAAAGGCCGAGGCCACGATGATGAACACCTTTTTGCCGGTCAGTTCGCGCGTTGCCATATCATTGCCCTTTCCCATGGAAAACCGTGTCGGCATGCGCCCGGCCGCCGCTGTTCAGCTCTTCGATCCAGAAACGGAAATTGCTTTGCGCCGCAGTCACGGGCACCGATCCCGCGGGCGCAGTGACATAGACCCGCTGGATCAGCATTTCATCGGCGGGCACCTGGATCATATCGCCCTCGACCCCCTCGATCTGGACATCGAACGTCGGATCGCCGGTGATCGACAGCACAAAGGGGCGCTCATGCCCATGTTTGTTGCGGATGCGCAGATCGTATGTATTGCGCAACGTGCCATCCGCAAGCGTCACGTTGATCGGATTGCGCACGGGCGCAACGGAAAGCTCGACATCCGAGCGGATGAACAGCGCAAACACCAGCCCCGCCCCGATCAGCGCCCATAGCGTGGTATAAAGTATCGTGCGGGGGCGGAAAATATGCTTCCAGATCGGACGCGGCGGTTCACCCGCCCGTTCCGCCGTTTCATCGGTCAGCGCCATATAATCAATCAGCCCGCGCGGCTTGCCGATCTTGTCCATCACATCGTCGCAGGCATCGATACACAGCGCACAGGTAATACATTCAAGCTGTTGGCCGTTGCGAATATCGATCCCCATCGGGCAGACATTCACGCAGGCCATGCAATCGATGCAATCGCCCTGGGACTGAATTTGGGGCGCATCAACTTCGGGTTTGCGCAATTTACCGCGCGGCTCGCCGCGCCAGTCGCGATAGGCCACGGTGATCGTGTCGGGATCCATCATCGCCGCCTGAATCCGCGGCCACGGACAGGCGTAAATGCAGATCTGTTCGCGCGCGAAGCCGCCGAAAAAGAACGTCGTCGCGGTCAGGATGAACAGGGTAATATAGGCAACACTATGTGCCTGCAGCGTGAACAGATCGACAAAAAGCCTCGGCGCATCGGCGAAATAGAAAACCCAGGCTCCGCCGGTGCCCATCGCGATCACCAGCCACAACAGCCATTTCGTCAGCCGCAGCCGCAGTTTGCGCAGGTTCCAGTCCTGCCGGAACAGGCGCAGGCGATTGTTGCGATCGCCTTCGATCCAGCGTTCCACCAGAATGAACAGATCGGTCCAGACCGTTTGCGGGCAGGCATAGCCACACCACACCCGCCCCAGCGCCGAGGTGAACAAAAACAGCCCAAGCCCCGCCATGATCAAAAGCCCGGCAATGAAATAGAATTCATGCGGCCAGATTTCGATCCAGAAAAAGAAAAAGCGTCGATTCGCCAGATCGACCAGCACCGCCTGCGATGGCAGTTCCGGGCCGCGATCCCAGCGCAGCCATGGCGTGATATAATAGATCGCAAGCGTGAAGCCCATGATCAGCCATTTCAGGTTGCGAAATTTGCCTTTGACCCGGCGCGGAAAGATCGGCTCGCGCGCGGCATAAAGGTTTGGGGGCGTATCTGTCGTGCTCATCCGAGTGCCTTTCCCCGGTCTGGTCGCGTCTTGCGCGTTATGGGTGCGGACCCATGATCGCACCATGATATGAGTCAAACCTTAATCCCCGCCCCTTGGCACTGCGCGACAAAGCCGCACTGGATTGTGGATCAAGGCGGCGCCGACCCCATGATAATGCGCGAACAGGATCAGGGGCCGGCGCCTGACCGGAGGGATGGACCTCCGGATCTGGTTACATCATTCGCCACCGCCAAGCTGGTGGACATAAAAGGCCACGGCGCGCACTTCGGCTTCGCGCAGACGCGGCCCCCAGGCGGGCATCACACCGAACCGCCCGTTGGTGACCGAAGCCGTGATCGCGGCCGCATCCCCGCCGTAAAGCCAGATGGCATCCGTCAGCGACGGCGCGCCTTGCGTGCGATCGCCCGAACCGTCAGCGCCGTGGCAGGCGGCGCAATTATCCTGAAACACGCGGCCCCCGGCGCGCGCGGCACCGGCATCGTGATCTTGCCCGGAAATCTGCAGCACATATTGCACGACCTGACCGATATCTTCGGTGGGCAGCATGCCCATCGTGCCAAAGCCGGGCATTTCGGAATAGCGCGCCTCGGCGCTTTCGTTGCGGATGCCGTGGCGGATGGAATGATCGATATCCTCGATACCGCCGCCCCAGAGCCATTCATCATCCAGAAGGTTCGGATAGCCCGCCGCCCCCGCCGCGCCGCTGCCGTGGCACTGCGAACAATGGGTGCGAAATACCGCCGCACCGGCATTCTTGGCGTAATCTTGCACCGGATCGCCCGGCGCGATGGCGCTTAGATCGGCGGCGACAAGTTGGGCCTCGATCGTGGCATTCGCATCGGCGAAACGTGCGATATCATCGGCCACTTCGGCGCGGGTGGAATAGCCAAGCAGGCCCGAAGTCGCGTTTTTGATCCCCGGCCAGGCAGGATAGGCGATCGAATAGCCGATGCCCCAGATGATCGTGATATAGAACGTCCACAGCCACCAGCGCGGCAGCGGGTTGTTATATTCCTCGATCCCGTCCCAGCTATGGCCCGTGGTCTCGACCTCGTGATCCTTTTGATCCTTGGGGGTGTGGTTGTCGTTCATTGCCGCGCCTCCTCGGAATCGGCGGGTTTGTCTTCGTGCCGGAAGGGAATATCCGCGGTATCGCGATGGGTGGCGCGGCTTCCGGGGCGAAAGGCCCAGGCCACCGTGGCGAGGAAAAAGATGAACATCGCCAGAAGCACCCAGCTATCGGCGAATTGCCGCAGCACTGAATAGGTATCCATGATGCGCCCCCCTAGCGGCTTGCATCGGGCGTAAAGGTCGAAAAATCGACCAAAGTGCCCAACATCTGCATATAGGCAATCAGCGCATCCATTTCGGATATGCCGGGCCTGCCATCGAAATTGCGCGCCTGCGCGCCGGGATAGCGGGCCAGCAGGCCCGTGTGATCGCCATCGGGATCGGCCTGCACCTGGAAATCGGCCCGGGCAGACGCGATCATTTCATCGCTATAGGGCACGCCGACGGTGCGATTGGTGCGCAGCAGATCCTGAATATAGGTGGGCTCGATCATCGTGGTTTGCAGGAAACCGTATTTCGGCATGATCGATTCGGGCACGACCGACTGCGGATCGACCAGATGCGCCACATGCCATTCGTCCGAATAGCGCCCGCCAACCCGGGCCAGATCCGGCCCCGTGCGTTTCGAGCCCCACTGGAACGGATGGTCATATTGCGATTCCGCCGCCAGCGAATAGTGGCCGTAGCGTTCGACTTCGTCGCGCATGGGGCGGATCATCTGGCTGTGGCAGAGATAGCAGCCTTCGCGCACATAGATGTCGCGGCCGGTCAGTTCCAGCGGGGAATAGGGGCGCATGCCCTCGACATCCTCGATCGTGTTTTCAAGGTAGAAAAGTGGCGCGATTTCGACGATCCCGCCGATGGACACGACAAAGAGCGTGCCCATCAACAGAATGGTTGCATTGGTTTCGATGACACCGTGTTTATCAAGAAGTCCCATTTCGGCCCCCTATTCAGCCGGAGCCATGGCCGGCGCCGGTGCTTTCGCAGGCGCGTGACGCACGGTCATCCACAAGTTGTAAGCCATGATGATACCGCCCACGAGGTAGAGCACCCCGCCCAGGCCGCGCACCACAAACATCGGGAATTTGGCCACCACGGTGTCGGCAAACGCGTTCACAAGGAACCCGTTGGCATCGACTTCGCGCCACATCAGCCCTTCCATGATGCCCGCGACCCACATCGAGGCGGCGTAGAGAATGATGCCGATCGTCGCGAGCCAGAAATGCCAGTTCACCAGGCTGAGGCTATAGAGCCGGTCGCGATTCCACAGCCGCGGCACCAGGAAATAGAGCGCGCCAAAGGTGATCATCCCGTTCCAGCCCAGCGCACCGGAATGCACATGGCCAATCGTCCATTCGGTATAATGCGACAGCGAATTGACGGCGCGGATCGACATCATCGGCCCTTCAA
>Ga0265293_10006804_pt1 | contig 18003 bp, 21 predicted proteins | sample Munlanlewell138R_FD_192505 | JGI IMG/M metagenome (GOLD analysis project Ga0265293, IMG submission 192505) | Leachate microbial communities from a municipal landfill in Southern Ontario, Canada - Leachate well 138R | ecosystem: Engineered > Solid waste > Landfill > Unclassified | place: Canada...
GACCTTCTGAAAGATCGGGGTCATCTCACCGAAACTTGAGTTGGCCTGCGCGGTGGCGTCCGACAGCAGTTTCATGGTCCGGGTCATGTCGTCGCCGGTCCGCACGCCCATCGTGGAGAACACCGCCGCCGAGTTCGCCGCCTCGTCCATGCCGAACGCGGTGCCCTTCACCGACGCGGTAACCGAGTCCATGATCGACTTGGTTTCTTCAGTCGTCCGGCCCAGCCCGCGGAGTTTCGCCTCGGCCTGTTCGATGTTGTTGAGGCGGTTCATGCCGAGTCGGAGCACGTTGAATCCGCCAGCGAGCCCACCGACCGCCCCAGTAACCGCCCCTGCTATGCCGGTGAACTTTGCGATCTTGCCGACCGCGCCGAGCGCCGCGTCGCCGGCGTTCTTGAACCCGACGATGCTCTTGCCGATCGTCGTGCCAACCCGCTCGCCGGCAGCCGCCGCCTTCTTCTGCTCGTCGGTCAGCTTGCTGTAATCCGAGCCCGCCTTGCTGGCTGCCGAACCGGCCTTGCCGACCTCCGAGGCCGCGGTGCTGTTCGCGCGCGCCACCTTCTGCGTCGCGTCGGCAGCCTTCGCCTGAACACCCGTCAGGTTGTTGTATTCGCTGGCCGCTTTGCGCGCCGACTCCCCGGCCTGAGACACCGACGACGCCGCCCCCTTGCTGGCGTTGGCGACCTCGGCGTTGAGCTTGTTTACCTCCGAAAGAACCGGCCCCATCGCCTTGTTCACCTCGGAGGCGACCTGCTGCCACGCATCAGAGCCGTCGATCGACAGATCGAGCTTGATCGAGCCGACAGACGTGGTCACGCGGTCAAGTTAGCGAGGCAGGGTGCTACGCCTTCTCGTCCGTTTTCGGTTCGTCCTCGCCGGCGGTGAGCGCCTCGGCTTCGGCCTTGAGTACCTCGATGCCGGGATTCATGATCGCCTCGACAAGCTCGGAGACGGTCTTGATGGAGTAGGCCGGGTCGTCGGGATTCGACATGCGGAACAGCACCCGGTCGAAGCTCTCCGGCGACAGGTGCTTGATGAGGAACAGGTTCGCGGCCTCGCCGCGCAGATCGGCCGGCGCGTACTTCGACTGCGCCATGACGAACCCTTGGATGGCCGCCGATTTCGGGACGCGGAACGCCAGCCGGTCACCGTGGAAGTCGAGCCAGTCGTGCTCCCACTCGCCCTCATGCGTCCACGGCGTCGGTGCGGCCGGGGTGGCGACGGCGGTGGCGGCGGGGACCGCGGGCAGCGACTCGCTGGCCGGGGCAGGGTCGGCGGGCGGCGCGGGGTGCGCAGCAGGGGCATTGGACGGGGCAGCGGCCGTCTGGGGAGTTCCATCCGAGGCGAAAGTGGTCATGCCGTGCAGAATGCCGACAAGGCGTGCAACCACGCCGGGACGCAATTACGTCAGTACGTCAGTACGTCAGGACTCCTGCGCGGCGATCCGCTCAGCAGCGTTCCGCAGGAACGGACGCGCCCGCACACCCGGGTGATTGACCCGCGCCGCGAACACCGTCCGGCCACCGACCTGGAACCGCAACGCCTTCGCCTTACGCGGCCGGATCACATACGGACGCGAGCCCTCATGGACCGCGGCGGCGTAGTCGGCGGTCGCCTCGACGCTGCCCTCGACGCGGAACGGACCCACCATCTTGATCTCACCCTCGCGGATCGACCGGCCGAGGTTGCCCGTCTTGACCGGCACATCCGCGCGGGCCTGATTGGCGATCCGCCGCTGCAGCGACGCCAGGCGCCGCCGGCCGACGTCCTGCACCACACCCGAGAGTGCGGATTCAACGATGTCGAGCCGATACCCGGCCATCCGCTACTCCCCGCCAGCGGCGACGTGCTGATCCCAGATGTCGCGCAGCTCGTCGCGCGACTTCCCCTCGGTCACGCCGAGGCCGCGTGCCGCGATGAACTCAGCCCAGTCCCCGCGCGAGCCGTTGCGCGTCGGTACGGGGTAATCGGGCAGCGGATCCAGCGGCGCGTCGCTGTCGGGGTTGTCGACCTCGGGCAGCACCTCGTAAGGGCCGCCGGTGTCGTCGCTGACCAGTTCCGCGGTCTCACCGAGCGGAACCTCGATGCCCACCTTCGGGATGCCGTCACCGGGGAACTCCACCGGCGCAGCGGGCGCGTCGAGACTGCCGTCGACCACATCGACGCAACCACGGGCAACCCACATCCGCAGATCGTCGGTCACCGCGACCGTCCGCTCCTCACCACGCGCCAGCACGCCCGCGCACGGCGTCAGGCTGCCCCGCACCGTCACCATGTGCACCATCGCCGAATCCCTTCTCAGATCTGGACAAAAGCCATGCCGGTCCACGCGACGATCCCGCCCTCTGGCCCGAATGGCTCGACGGTATCGGTGGCCACTGCACGATTCGGCTGCCGCAACTTCTTCGTCGCCCAGCACAACGCCTGCTCGATCCGCCACGAATCATCGAGGCTGATCTCGGCCTCATCAGCCAGCGTGTCCCAGTTCGGGGTGTCAGTCATCGACGTGCATCGCCCCACACCGATCTCGACGGCAAGCACCCGGATCACGTCCGCCTCGCCGCAGGGCCCGTCACCGACGTGGGCCGCGGGGAACTTGCTGGCCTTCGACCGATACCGGCGCGCAGCGCGCACCCACAGAAACGGTGCGTCGCAACCGCTGCCATGCGGCTCCCACGCCGGCAGCGCACCGTCACCGGCGAAGAACCGCACCGCAGTGGTGCCACCACCGTCCGGCGGGCATTCACTGTCGGGGGCGAAGTAGCCGCGCATCGCCGCGATGAACACCGTCACGATCTCGCTGGCCGGGTCCACGCACGCGGGGGAAGTCACAGCACCTCCGGCGCCGCAACAAGACGATTCGGGTTGACCGCCGCCAACCACAGGTCCACCTCACGGATTCCGACCTTGCCGGCCGCCAGGATCGCGGACAGGGTGTCGTAGCGGTGCGTGACGCCTTGCCGGGTGACCGCGGCGACGTTGCTCGGCAGCCGGCACTTATCGTCCCCGGTGCAGGCCGCCAGGAACTCGCGCGCCAAGATGCCCGCGAGCCGGCCTGCCTCGGCCGGCACCGGCACCCCGCGCCGGTAGGTCACCGACCACGTGCCTGACTCACCGAGAGGCCGCGTCAGGTTCTGTCCCGGCCACGGCCGTCCGCCGCGCCGGTAGAGCACGTCGCCCTCGACCACGAACTCCGCGGGGTCCAACTCCTCGCCGGCGATCGTCACGATCACTGGGAAGTCGTCGGTCGGTTCGGAAACCGGACCGGGCAAATGCACCATCGACGGGCCCGACAGGATGCAGCGGCCAACGCAGCCACACTCGAACGACGTCCAGTAGCCGCGGTCCCAACCCATCAAGGATGGGCCTGTGTGGGCCGACACGACCCGATCAGGGGCCGCTGGGCATGGACGCACCGTCACCGGGCACGCGCCGAACTGGCGGCCAGACAGCGCCCACAGAATGAACACCGCCAAGCCCTCCGCGGTGTCGTGCTGGGCCTTGGCCTCGTCGTAGGTGGCTTGTTCCTCCGGGCTCGGCGAATCTGGCAGCGCCGGCAGCTTCGGCAGGCACGTCCGGTCGATCGGCCACTGGCAGGTCATGGGGTCACGGTAAGTCGGCAGGGTGCTGTCGGCGGGCCCGCAGCGCGGGGTCGACCTGCTTGCACGTAGGGCACTGGTGGCATGCGCGGCTCGCGCGCGGCCGCCGGCACCACCAGCACGCCCGCAACAAGTCCGGGGGCATCGCCGCGACCACCTCAGCCTTCGTCAGGTGCACCATCGGCAACGCCAACTCCGGTGTCCGACCGGCGATCAACTCGATGTGCCCGCGATACGCGGCGTCGGACTTGCGGGCCCCCGGCGAGTCGGGCCCACCCGGGAACGCATCGGAATGCCGAGGCAGGATCACCGTGCGGATCGACTGCCCGTCGGGGGAGGCCATGATCACCCCGGCCCAGTACGCCCAGGCGTGAAAGTTCTTCGGGATCCACATGCCGCGGAAGTCCATCGCGGACTCGGTGTGCTCGATCAGCCCTTGGCCGCCGTGGCGACGCATCCACGTCAGAACCCGGCGAACCGCATAGTTTTCGACGTCGGCGCGGCCCTCATGGTCCGACAGCACGACGTGGTGGGTGCGCGTGCGAAGACCGGCCTGCACACGCTGCCACAGGCAATAGGCGGAGTCGATTCCACCTGAGAGCAGCAGCAGCGTGTCAGGCCGGTCGTCAGCAGTCACTGGGGCGGGCGGCTATCAGCCTTCGCCCTCACCGCCGCCACCACCGCCGCCACCGGCGGGCACGGTCGGCTGCGCGGGAGCGACGTCGGCGGCCGGCTCGCCGCCGGGGCCGGCGACGTAGTAGTCCGGTGCCACGAAGATCGACTCGACGGCCAGCGGCACCGCACCGTCGGTGGGCTCCGGCGGCGCAACCGGCGTGCGGAACAGCAGCACGTGGTTGTCGTCGTCCTTGTCGTAGGCCGGGACCAGCAGACGGCCTGGGGTGCCCGCAGTGTCGATCGCCGCGACGTTGTAGGGGCCGCGGAACCAATGCTTCGGCGCCACGGTGCGACCGGTCATCGTGAACGTCGACGGCGACGCCTCCACGGTCAGCGCCGAAGACACGAACTCGTTGGCGACGAAGAACAGGTAGCCGTACTGGCGGCCGGACGCCGGCGCGGAGAAGAACGACGCGTCGTCCTCGGGCTCGGGGCAGTCGTCGTCGCTCTTGCCTCCGGTCCACACCTCGATCGCGACACCGAAATCCGCGTCCACCGAAGCGCGGTCACGGACACCGATCGGCTTGCCGTCCGGGCCCAGCAGCCGCGTCCACGACGCCAGCAGCGAGAACACGTCGGGGTCGACGTCGCAGAGCTGCAGTTCGGTGTTCCACCAGCGGCGTTCGGCCGGGGTGCGGTCGACCACGCATTCCTTACCGGCGGCGTTGGTCGACGTGAGGTCTTCGGCCTCCTTCATGTTCGGGTCGAGGTTGGCCCGAATGAAGCCTTCGGTCACAAGCTGGTTCGCGGCGCCGGGGATCGGGCGGCCGCAGCTGTTGGTCTTGGTGATGCGCAGGCGTTCGCCCTTGACGACAGCGAAGGACACTTGTCCTACCTCCTGGTTTCAGGCGCTGCGTGCGCCGTTCTTTTTCGGTCTCCGAGGTAGTTCGGACAGTAAGAGTGCAGGGTGCATCAGGCGTCGGTGCGCGGCAGCGGCTGCCCGGGACGCCATCCGTTGTCGTGCAATTCCTCGAACTGGTCGAAGCTCAGCCGAGGCGCCGGCTTGCAGTCCGGGTGGCCGACGGCGGCGAGTTCGTCATCGAAGTGCCAGTCCGCGTCATAGACGATGTACGCCTTGTAGAGCCGCTCGGATCGCTCCAGCGTCCGCACCCGTTTGTCCATGTTTTCTAGCCGTCGGCCCATCTCGGCGTAGTCCGGTGGGGTGACCTTGTTAACGATCTCCTGCGCGAGTTGGCGGGCCTCGGCCTGAACCTCGTTGCGGTGCGCCTGTGCGCGGCGCAGACCGCGGTCACGCCAATAGGAGCCGATGGGCCCGAGCAGTTTCGCAGCGGCCTCTGACGCCTCGGCCAGGCGCGGCAGCACGTACGCCAGGAACACGACGAACGTGAGGACGAGCAGAATCCACGGCGGCAATGACGACAGCAACGCGTGGTCACGCTCAGACACGCTCGCGCCTCCTTACGAACATCGCATGGGCCAACGCAATGGCGAACCATTCAGCGGGGGTGCGGAACCCGTGCATCGGCGCCCGGGCCAGGACATCGATCAGGGCTCCGGTGCCCACTGCCACATACAGGCCAGTCAGCGCGGAGTGCGCGGTGTAGGAGCCGAGCCAGCGCAGCGGGCTGATGCCGAAGTGCATCCACCATTCACCGACCAAACCGAGAACACCGCACAGCATGAAAGCGCACGCCCACACCCACAGCGGCATGGCTTGTTCGGCGGTGTTCAGCAGCACTGACGACCCGGGGGGGGTCAGCATGTAGTCGACGCCGCGCACAACGGCCGCTGCCAGGAGGTAGAGCTGGACGAACTGCAGCGCGTCAGCGCGGACCAGCCGCCATGTCACCCGTCTGCGGCCGGCTTGGCGGGGCGGTCACCGTTGGCCTTCACCCAGACCAGCCAGGTGCCGCCGACGGTGGTGATCGCGAAGGCAGCCCAGTCCTTGCCGGTTTCAGGCAGTGGTTCGTTGTTGGTTACCCAGCGGGTCGCGACGTTGGTGGCTAGCAGCGCACCGAACGCGGCGATCGACTTCCAGCAGTGCTTCGCGTAGGCGATCAGTTCGCTGTTCATCCGCGGTCCCTCCGGGCCTCATTGATGGCGGCGAGCACCGCCGGCTTGTTCGACAACGGCGCTGGATCAATGCCCAGGCTGCGTGCGTAGGCGTCCAGTTCTAAACGCTTCCAGTCGTCGTCCGGCTCACCGTCGGGCCACTGCTTCGGGGCAGCCTCGGCGGGAGCGAAATCGCCAGTGGGTAGCGGCTCTTGGTCAGGGTCACCGTCCGCGGTGCCCTCATGGTCGGTCGCCACAGGCTCGGCCGGCGCGGGCGGATCATCGAGCAATCCGGCCGCCCGCGCGTTGCCCTCCGGCACCCGATACCGGCGCCGCGGCAACGTCAACGACTCGACCGTCTCCGGGCCACCGATAGCCAGCAGCGCCGCCAACCCGGGGCCCAGCTTGCTGCGGTCCGCGAAGAAAATCGTTGCGAAACCGTCCTCGACCTCAACCTCGACACCAGCAGGCATGATCAGCCCTCACCTTCGCCGTCGCCGGAACCGCCGCCGGCCGCACCGATCTCGACCGCAGCCACCGCCGCCTCGTAACCGATCACCAGCGACCGCTCCGCGATCGCCCGATACCGATTGCGCTGCAACGTCATGGCGTCGCGGACCTCAGCCGCACTGCGCCACCCGTAGGGCTGCGACGCGGCCACCAGCACACCACCGAGGGTGTCGACATAACCGCCGCCGAACACCCACGTATGCCCCAGCGGCGTCTTCAACCCCGTCCCGGACCTCACAATCAGATTCGCCTGCGCCGCAACGGCAGCCCACTGCGCGCCGGCGTGGATGACGCCCACCGTGTTGGTCTTCGCCAACGCCGCCTCAAGCGCGCTCACCGCCGCGACGACGTCGGCCACCGCGACCGCGGCCGGGGCATCCGCGAGCAGCCGCTGCGCGAACACGTCCTCGGCCGCGGTCTGTTCCTGCAGCCGCAGCACCTGCGCGGCGCGGGTACGGACCTCGTCCTGGGACTGCTTGGTCAGGTCGCACTCGTCGGTGGCCCAGACCGTCATCGCCGCAAAAGAATCGGGGAAGTCCGGCCGTTCGCCGTCCTTCACATCCGTGTCGTCCAGGTCGTCCGCGGACGCGCACCACGGCGCCGTCCAGACGCCGAACGCTTCCTCGCCGCCGTAGTTGAACACCCGGACGTCGACCCCGCCGTCCAGCCAACGCAGCGGCCCGTCCTCCTCGACCCACGTGGTCGCGGCGAACAGCCCGTTGGGCGCTGGATTCGCCAGCGGCGCGTCGAACGGGACTGGGAGCAACAGGGGCGAAGTCGGGGCGGTCATCTTTCCTCCTATGGGCCGGTTAGCGGGTGGCGCAAGCGGCCTCGGTTGCGCTCACGCCACCCGCCGTTCCTGGGGTGCGAGCCGCCCCACCCGAAGGTGGGGCCACTCGCCGCCATCAGCGTCAGCCTTCGCCTTCGCCTTCGCCTTCACCGGTGCCGCCACCACCGCCGCCGGTGCCGCACACGATCTGCTCCCGGGCCCCGATCGCGCCGTTGACGCACAGCGGGACGGTGACCAGAAGCGACGGGTCGCAACGCTTCCCGACCATGAAGGAGTCCTCCACGAACGCGTGCGAGTAGCGGTTGACCTGCAACCGATCCATCGGGTACTGCACGCCGAAGGTGATGACGTTGTCCAGCGACTGGAAGAACGTCCCCGCGGGGTACAGCAGCACCTGCACGCTGTCGGGCCACTCGGTGGTGTCCAGGTGACCGGGCTGGCCGGCCTCCAGCGACTGCCAGGTGCCCTCGTACTGCAGGTAGATCCCGCGCACCGCGAGCCACGCATCGATCTGCGCGTCCGAGATGTTCAGCACGTCGGTGCCGTCGCGCAGGGCGAGGTCGGCGCGCAGCACGTCGCGGAACCAGATCGGGGCGACACCCTCGATGGTGGTCTTGCGGGTCTTGATCTGCAGGTTGCGGGCCTGCACGTGCAGACCGTTTAGGACACCGGAGGTGGCGCCCAGCACCGACGCGTTCGGCACGGTCTTGGCGTCGCTGGCCGCGACCATCTTGGCGACCTTCAGCCGCGACAGCCGCTGGAAGTGCGCGACCATGAACTCGTCCACGAACTTCTCGATCAGCTCGGGCCAACCCTGACGCTGCAGGATGCCGGCCTCGATGCAGTAACCGATCGCCTCCAGCCGGTACTCGACCATCTCGTCCGGGCAGGGAACCTCGACGCACTCCTTGAACGCGGTCGGGACACCCTCGCCGTTGGTGGCCTGCAGCTCCGCCTCGGTGAAGTGGAACCCGGTCAGCAGCCCGGAGAAGTCCGGCTCGGCGGGGAACTGGATGCCGCCGCGCTTGATGTTCACCTCGGGCAGCGACACCAGGCCCTGTGCCGGGGCGGTGGGGCAGAAGTCGTACAGGGTCTCCGACGGTGAGCACCAGCCGCCAGCGGCGACCAGCGCCGCCGCGGTGACCGGACCCGACTGGCCGGGGATGCCCAGGGCGATCCGCTCCAGTTCGACGTGCAGATCCTGCGCGTTCTCGATGACCTTGCCGTGCGGGCGGACCATCCGTGCGATCGCCTGGGTGGCGAACGACGCCCCATTCAGCATGCGGCTGCCGGTCTGCTGGCGGCCGGTGCGCTGACCAACGCCCACCGAATCGATCGCCAGGGCGATCTCGTGGGAGCCGACCTTGGCGTTGCCGAACTCGCCGTACTTCGGCGCCGACGGCAGGAACTCCCAGCCCTTCTTGACGTCGGAGTCGGCCCCGGCAGCGGGCACGGCACCGCCAGCAGCACCGGCGAACGACACCGGGGCGGCCGCGGCGACCGGCTTGCGGTCAGCGGCGTCCTCGGTGATCTGCTCGGCTTCGGCGACCACGTCGGAGCCACCGTCGCCGGCGGCATCGTCGTCGTCGGAAGCGTCCGCGTCGGCGTCGGCCGGCGCCTCGTCCTTGGCGTCACCGGCAGCATCCTCGGCGGCGCCCTTGGCACGGTCCAGCAGGCTCGACACCTTGCCGGTGTGATCCTGCTCGTCGGCGGTCGCCTCGGCGTGCGCGGCCTGGACGGTGTCGCGGGAATCCAGCAGGTACTCCAGACGCTCAGCGTCCTCGGTGCTCAGCTCGTCGCCGGCCTCGGCGCGTGCCTGGAACACGCGGATCTCCTTGGTCGCCTTATCGGCGAGCGCCGCAAGTTCGGCTGCGGTAGCGGGCAGTGGGTCGGGAAGCTCGAACGGGTCCACGTCGGACTCACTTTCTGGGTCGTCGTTCTTGACTTGTGTCCGATCGCTCCTCGGCCCGCAGCCAGCAGGAACTCTCTTGCCGCGGAAAACTAGGAGCACAGGGTGCAGCGCACCCGCCCACGCCTCCGGGTTACTGCTTCTCGGTGACCTGATAGATCGTTCCGCCGCCGCGGCGCCGCTGTTCGCGCTTGGCCTCCAACGACGTCAGGAACCGGATCGGGTCGCCGCCGTCGGGTGGCACGTAGTCGAACCCGAGCACCTTGGTGTTGTTGCGGGTGGTCGACCCGGCGCGGCGCCCGCCCCGGCAACTGCAGCCCATGTCAGATCCGTTCCAGCAGTGCGGCGACGCGCTCCGTGTGGCTGGGCTCTGCCGGCGGGTCACCGACCGTCTCGCGGGCCCGGGCCAGCGCCGACTGCGTCCGCGACCGGGCGGCCAGCGCAGCCTGCTGGTCAGCGCGACGCTGATCCAACGTCTCCACTACCTCGACCAGCAGCGTCTTGATCGAATCGCGGTCGAGGGTGAAACCACCATCGGTGCGCCGCGACCGACGCGACGGCCCGAGGCTGGCCACCAACGCGACGTCCTGCCCGTCCGGTCCGGTCACCGCGCTGTAGATCGGGAAACCGGGGGAGTTGACCGCGTGCGCGCCGATCATGTCCAGCCCGAACCCGCAGTCCCGCCAGTCACCGGACAGCGGCGCCGTCATCCCCGCCTGGAACACCTCGGGGTCCACCCCCGGGGCCGGCACACCGGAAAACCAGATGCCGTGCTCGTCTTCGCCGACCCGCACCAACGCGAACGCCGTGCACACGTTGTCGTAGTGCGCCCGCGCGGTCGCCAGGGTGACACCCGGCGAGGTGTCGGCGTGCCCGCCCTGCACGGTGAGCCGGCCGACCGAAAGCTGCTTGCCGTTCTCCAGCAGCACCTGGCTGGTGTGGAAATTCAGGTACCCGTTGCTGTTCCGCGGCGTCAGTTCGCGCCCGCCGCGGATGGTGTGGCCCCACTCGGCCAGATGCCCGTAGACGCGGCCGGTCTTGTTGTCCATCGTCGGCGCGGTCGGCCGGGGCAGCTTCGGATCCTCGAACAGTGCCGGGTCGTAGGTAGCCAGCCGCGGCCCATCGACGGAGGCGATGATCGACGCGACGACCGCGAGGTCGCGGGTCTCACGCTCACCGAGCTCGATGTCGATGCCGTCGAACGCCGGGGTCTGCACCAGCGTGAAACCGGTGACCTCGGCCTTCGTGAAGTAGGCGTAAGGTTCGCCGTTCTCCTCCCACCAGTCGAACAGGTCGCCCTCGATTTCCTTGCCGTTCTCGTCGGTGTACAGGTACTCGGCGGCACCGAGGTCCAGGCTGGGCGCCGACACCTTGTGGTGCACCTTGTCGATCGCCTCCAGGCAGATGGTGTCGTCGCCTACGTCGTTGAGGAAATAGCCGCGCGCCCAGACGCGGTCGCCGTCGATCTTGGCCTCCTCGACCACGCCGACGGTGAAGCTATCCATGTGCCCACCGACGGCCTGCTTCTGCCAGGCCATCGGCAGCGGGAACTCCCGCATCGCCAGGTCGATGTCGGCGGCCAGAATCCGCCGATCCGACGTCGGCACACCCAGCTTCCCGATGTAGCCGCTCCACGTCAGGAACGTCTCGGTGCCCTGGTCCTCGGCCATGCTCATCTCCTGTTCACTCGGTGCGGCCCAACCCGCCGCGGTCACCCGCCCGATACCGTCCTCATCGTCACGCGCCCGCACATTGCCGGCCTCGCGTCGCCGCTCAATTTCCTCCGCCTGGGTGCGCCCGTGCCGATTGATCGCCACGCTGTCACGGCCGCCGAGGCGTTCGGTGTGCCGATCGACCTCGTCGGGCAACGCCTCGTCGGGGGCCAGCACACCGACCCGGCACCGGCAGTTCTTCCACTCCCGCGGATGCGCCGACTCATCACCCGGGTAGGCGAGCTGCTCACCGCCGATCGTGAACTTCCCGTCCAACGGCACCCGCTGGCCATCGGCGGCCCAGTGCGTCGGCCGCGTCTTGGCGTCGATGGTGCAGATCCACGTCTTCTGCAGTTCTTCGTCGGAACCGCGCGCGGCCTCGACCACCGCGTGGTTCATCACACCGGCGGCCTGGTAGCCCTCCTGGCGTGCGACGTCGCGCAGTTCGGGCGAGCCGGCGTCGAGTACCTCCAGCGCGGTCTCGCGCAGCACTGTCGTCCGGTCCGGCTCGGTGGCCGGCACCTTCGACAGGCGCACGGTCAGCTTGTCGCGGACCGCGCCGAGCGCCGCCGAGACCGCCGGCCGGCGGGCCTCCACGAAATCGGACACCGCCTCGCGTAGCGACGGGATGCCGGCGGCGCGGGCAGTGGAGTCCCGCACCGACGCCGCGCTCACCCCGGAGGCCGCGGCGATGATCGCCACCACCGCGGGGTCCGCGTCGACGTCGGGCTCCGCCGGGGCCGGCAACTCCTGCCCGCCGAGCGCGTTCCGCGCCGCGGTGTAGGTCACCGACCACAGCATCGCCAGCCCGGACAGGATCAGCCGGTCCGCCAACGCGTCCCAGCGGGACTGGGTTTGTCCGACAGCGTCGGGGTCGGGCGGCAACGTCGCCGCCACCACCGGGTCGCCGTTGGTGGCCTTGTCTGCCAGTGTCGGCAGCACCACGTCGCGGGCATCCGGCGCCCAGCGGCGCAACGCCTCGGCGTACAGATCGGAGATCGCCTGCTCGGCGTCGATGGTCCGCGACAACGCCTCACCAGGATCAGGCCACATCAGATCAACCCCTCGGCCGCCAGCCGATCCGCCGCAACCTCGGCCACCTTCTCGACGTCCACCGAGAACAGCCCGTCCTCGTCGCGTGCGGACTCGTCATCAACGATCTCGCTGAACTGCATCCGCTCCACCTCCTCGGTGAACGTCTCCCCGATGATCTGCGCGACGCGCTCACGGTCAGCCATCAGGCGTCCACCACCTGAGAGGTCAGGTGGCGGCGCGCCTGCTGCTGCACCACCAGCCGCATCTGATCGGCATCGAGCCCGTACCGGACCGCGATCTCATCGAGCCCTACGTCCCAGCCCCGAATCAGCGTCGGCACCTCACCGTCACCGACCGGCGGCATGTACCGGTGCGTCTCATGCACCGGCACGTTCTGCAGCCGATCCATGTCCGCGCGCGTGCGGCGCCTCTTGCCCGCCAACTCCAACGCCCGGGTCACCATCAACTCGACAGCCATGCCGACCTCGCGGCCGCCGCCGTTCACCGACGCCGCCACCGGCTCGTCGCCCTCGGTCTTCGGCTCCTCCCGGCCCTGCGCACCCGACTCCTCGCCGCCGTCCGCGTCACCGCCGGGGCCATCACCGGCAGGCAACGCCGTCACTGGCTCCGGGAACTCGACCGCCTGCACCGCCGGCGCCAACAGCGGCAACAACTCACGCAGCAGCGACGGATCCGCGGAAACCTTGTCCTGCGCCCACTTCTGCCAACCCTCCAACGTGGCGAAGTCGTAGCCGGCATCCTCCGGCAGCCCGTAGATCCGCAGCAACTCCTCCGAGCGCAGCGCGCCACGGTCGTGGGCGTCCTTGGCCTCGTCGGTCAGGTCCGGGTCCGCGGTCAGCCGGCTGGTGTCGTACCAGAGCACGTACTTATCCGGGTCGATGCCGAGTCGGGCCAGCACGGTCCGCAGCACGCCGTCGTAGATCGCCTGGCACACCGTCTCCATCACCGGCGAGACGTGCAACTGCACGTCGGCGTCGGCCAGCTGCCACGCCGACCAGTGATTCGCCTTCGACATGCCCAACAACTGCTCAGGCTCCATGTCCAGGCCCATCGCCAACCGGGCGATCGCATCGGTGCGGGTCTGGATCGCCACCGGCGTGATCTCATCGGACCACTTGATGTGCTTTATCTTGTCGACGTGGTCGCCAGGCAACGACACCACGATCGGCACCAGCGACGCGAGGCTGCCCTCACCTTCCTCGGACGCGGTGCTCGCGGTCCGCACGATCGCCCGCTGCAGCGACTCATCCACACGCCGCTGCACCGGCGCCGCGTCGCTGCCCTCAGCGGTCGGGGCCTGCGCCGACGGCAGCGACGCCTCCTGCGGCACCGCCAGAATCCCGTTGTTGATCAGCCGCGACAGGTCCGCATTGCGAATCTTCTTCGTCGTCGCCACAATCTCCCGCAGCGGATCGAGCACCCCACGCACCGGCGAATCCGGGTCCGCCGCGCGCTCCGGGTCGGGATTCCACACCCGCAGAATCCCGTCACCGTTGGCCTTGTCGAACTTGTGCTTCGTCCCGTCCGGCAGTGAGATCAGCACCGTCTTGCCGTCGGTGGACTGCTCGACTTCTTTCGGGGTCACCGGCACCCACTGCTCGACCTTCTTCTGCTGGCCGGTTAGCGGATCCGGCACGGTGCGCACCAGGATCGCGACCCACACCTCACCGGGCACCGTCAACACCTCGACAACCCGCTTGATCAGCTGGGCCTGGCCGAGCGGGCCGCCGGCGATCTGCGCCACGACGTCCGCGACGCGCTGCCCCTCAGCGTTGCCCTCAGAGATGCCGCCCGTCGGCTCCCCGGTCTCCGGGTTGATCTCGGAGGCGATCAGCCGCACCTTCGAACACGAACGGGCCCGCCACCGCACGAAATACGCCAGTTCGCCGACCCGCCGGTAGTGCTCCCACGCCTCCTCCTGCCACGCGCGGCGCCGGCCACCGGTGTTGCCGCGCAGCAGCGTGGTGGGATCTTCGACCGGCGTCACGGCGGCGACCACCGCAGGCGACGCTGACGCAGTCAGCGATCCTTTACGGCGGCGAACTACGCGCAGGTTCGGGGTGGCCACAGCACGGAAGGTAGCCAAACTGGGTGATTAGCCCTGCTGGTCGCCGGCGTCGGCGTCCACGATCTCGATCTCCTCATCGGCCGACAGGGGAGCGGCGACACCGATCAGCATCGACGCGGCCAGCACCACACCCACATACCAGGCGACCCGATTCTCGGCGTGCCACAACGGCACCCACGCCGTCGCCGCGCACACCCAGATGCTCACGCACCACGGGCAGGTCAGGAAGTATCCGAACGTCGACCACCGGGCCCGCTCCGTAGCCGAGCGGGAATCGTCACGCGCGCGGCGCTCCACAGCGACCCGCAACGGATCCGAGAGGGTGTCGGCGTTGATGAACCGAACCACCCGGGCGACAGCGAGCACATAGACGATCAGGACCAGAATCAGGAAACCGAGGTTCATGGCGCGGAAGCTACGGAGCCTCGGTGCAAAATCTGTAACGCACCCGCATTACCTAGCTGCTCATCGGCCCGCGCTTCTTGGCTCGACACTTGGCCGCCCGCAACCGATTACATTCCAAACAGTACTCGTACACCCGCGGCGCGTCCCCGGAACGATCTACCCGACGGCCCGTGTTCCACTTGACCTTCGGATGCCCACACCGCGGGAATGCCGACAGCGTCGACTTCTGCAACTCATCGAGAATCTGATCGAGCTGCATCCGCAGCCGTTTCACCTCGGCGCGCTCCCGGCCGAGCTCGGCGCGCGTCGACGCATGGTCGATCTGCTCAACCCGCAACAGGTCGTCGGCGGCCCGCGACTGGTCGAGCGCCCACACGCACACCTGCGTCATCTCCTGCGCGCGGATCGCCCGCACCAGCCGCAAACTGCAGCCCGTCCGGTCCGCGATGTCCTGCGCTGTCACACCCGCCGCGGTCAGCCCCGCGACCAGGAACGCCCGATCAGGATCCGACAACTCCGTCATTCGCCGGCTGGCCTTCGGATTCGCCAGCACCGCCGCCACCATCAACTCGTCCGGCTCCCACCGGGTCGGAACGTCAACAGCAGCGGTCACAGAATCACCAGCCCTACATGCCCGCCCCCGGACACCGCCACGGTAACCCCGGCCACGGCGATCCGGCAAAGGGGACACGACCGCGCCGGTAACCGCGCCCTATGTCGCCTGCCGGATTCGGCGCTTGAGTCCGAAGTTCCACCATCGGACCCGATCCCACCGCTGATCTATCGTCATGCTTTCGTTTCGCTGATCCGGCAGGTTCATCGCCTGCCCGTCCGGTCCCACAGCCGGCCGCGATCTACCGAATCCAGCAGCCGGATCTGCGCCGCCAACTCCGAATCCAACGACCCGAGCAACGCCTCCCAGACGCCGCGGCGCTTCAACTCATCAGCCAGCGCCGACACCCGGCCCGCGAACCGAGAATCCGGGCGCGCCACCGACATCCCCAACGCCAGACCCAGCGCCGCATCCGGCAACCCAGACAGCCGGCCCTCCTGCCCGCTCACCGCAGACCCTCCCGGTCCAGAAAGTCACCGAGCACATCCTGGCCGGCCACCGACCGTGAATCTGACCACGCCCGCCCATAGTCCACGTCGTCGGAGTACATCAACCGCGCGCCGCGGCGATCCGAACTGGAGCCGGTCGTGTTGATCACCGCGCCCCGGCCACGCTCAAAGGTGAACGCCCATGGCGAAACCTTCGGGACCGCCCGCCGATCCACTCGCTCCACCAGCCAGTAACAGCGGTGCATCAGCCAGAACGCAAACCGCAACCGCCGCGAATCCCGCCCGCTCACCACAGCCGCCCCACCGGATCCGCATTCTGCGTCGACGCCGGATCGAACTCAGCCAACCCAGCGAACCGACCACACCCATGCTCACCATCACCGTCGAGACGGGCGGCGCACCACTTGCACTGCAACACGGTTTCCGAGGCCATACCCGCGACGGTATCCCCACACGGTGACCCAAAGTCGTAGTTACTCGTTACCGTCCAACACGCGGGCAGACCATCGGGGGATGGCCACCGCAAGCGGCGGGAGCTGCGTCGGGGGACGCGGCACCCGCCGCGCCCGTCAAAACTTTACCGCGGTAAAGGCCAGGGCCACGTTCGCCACCTCCTCAGCCCACCCGCATCCGCTGCCAATCCTCCAACGCAGTCACCGAGCCCCAGCCACGACCACCAGCACCAGCCGGCACCGGCGCGCCCCCCACCGTGCCACCACCAGGCTCCGTGATCGACCACTCCCGCCCAGCAGCCTGCACACACTCATCGTGACCGATCACCAACGCCGCCAACGAGTCCGGCTGATGCTTACCAGCACGCCACGCCACCGCCGCCGCCTCAAACTCCGGGAACTGCCCCGCCAGCCGGCACGTCCCCACCTCCAACGCCTGCAACAACCCCGCCGAGCGGGCCACCGCATCACCGACCCGGGCGCGACCCTTCGGCGGCCAAGCCGTCACCCGCAACGGCCGATCCAACTCGCCACGCTCGGTCGCCCGCGTGATCGCCTCCTTGACCACCCGCGTATACGTCTCCCGCGCCGCGAACCCCTCCACCGTGATCTGACTGGCGCCCACCGCAACCGCCAGGCGCACCGCCTCACGCGCCCACTGATCCGACGTCATCGGCGCCGACCGGTCCGCGATCAACGCGCACACCCCATCCGAGGTCGCCGAAACCGCCACCAACCCGCACGAATCACCCTCACCAGAATCGGACGGGTCCACCGCCACCACCGTGAACACCGGCCGCGCCGGCGCCACCGGCAACCGCCACGCCTCCAACCACGCCGACTTCACCAAACCACCAGCCGGATTCTTCGGAACCCCCTGGAACTGCGCATACCACGTCCGCTCACCCACCGACCGGCGCCGCTTCTCGAAATCCTCCGGCGTGAAACCCAACGCCGACACCATCGTCACCCCAGGACGACGCCCCAACGCATCCGGCACCCCCACCTCCGAAACCGCCGGCACATTCGTAGACCGCCACCGCTGCGGCTCCAACTTCACCAACGCCCCCGCCAAATCCTCCTCATGCCAACGCGTCATCACCAAAAACACGCTGCCGCCCGGATGAATACGCGTCGACAACGACCCCTGATACTCCGCCAACACCCGCTTCCGATGCGCCGCCGAATCCGCCTGCGCCGCATCCTTGACCGGGTCATCAATGATCATCAAATCCGCGCCGAAACCCACCACACCCGAGTTGATACCGGCCGCCAACATGCCGCCCTTATGCCCATCAACACGCCACCGACCCACCGCCGTCTTGTCCTGCGCGATCCGATACCCCAGAAAATCGCCGTGCTCGCGGATGATGTCGCGGACCTTCCGAGAATGCTCCTGCGCCAAATCGTCACCATTCGAGATGATCACGATCTGCAAATCCGGATCCACCATGAACGCCCACACCGGCGTCCACACCGCCAACGTCTCCGACTTCCCCGTCCGCGGCGGCGTATTCACCGAATCCCGCTGATCACGCTCCCGCACCGACCGCACCGCAATATCCGACAGCAGCCGAATCGTCGGCGTCACACGAAACTTCGGATCCAACCGCCGCGCCAACTCCGCCGGAGACACCGGCCGACGCCCAGCACGCGCAGCACGAACCGCACGCACCCCCGCCAACACCGAAACCCCACTCATCGCCCCGGCACCGTCACCTCACCGGCCGGCCCCGCCCACGTATCCGAACC
>Ga0265293_10006806_pt1 | contig 18001 bp, 19 predicted proteins | sample Munlanlewell138R_FD_192505 | JGI IMG/M metagenome (GOLD analysis project Ga0265293, IMG submission 192505) | Leachate microbial communities from a municipal landfill in Southern Ontario, Canada - Leachate well 138R | ecosystem: Engineered > Solid waste > Landfill > Unclassified | place: Canada...
CCCGCTCTTCACCGGCGGTTTGATGCTCGGAGCACTCTTCATGGCCACCGACTACGTGACCAGTCCGATCAGCGCAAAGGGACAGGTCATCTACGCGGCGGGCTGTGGATTCTTCACCTTCCTCTTTCGCATCTTTGGCGGCATGCCGGAGGCGGTGAGTGTCTCGATCCTCTTGATGAATGTCATCACTCCGACGATCGACCGCTTCGTCGTCCCACGCAAGTTTGGTGATACGAGAGAGCAGCGCAAGCTCGCAAAGGAGCGCAGAGTATGACAAAGAATATCCGCTATGCGCTGATCCTCCTCGCCATCTGTGGTGTCGCCGTCTTCTTTTTGGCACTGACCAACTCCATTACGGCGCCCGTCATCGAGGAGATGGACCACCAGAACCGGCTCAAGGCACTTGAGGCGGTCAGCGGGGGGTTTGAGATCGGAGAGCAGGAGGTCGTCGATGGCCAGCCGTATGTCACCTATCGCATCGACCTCAGTGAAGGTGGGAACGCTGCCGGATGGATCTTGGGTCTGAAGAGCGCCGGCTACGGCGGTGAGATGACCTTGGTCGCCTCCTACACCCCCGATGGGGTGATGCAGTACGCCCAGCTTCTCGGCCACAGCGAAACACCGGGCCTCGGGAAGAAAGCCGAGGAGAGCTGGTACATGGAGAAGTTCAAGAACACCGGTGGCCAGCAGCCGGTGCCGACCTCGAAGGCGATGCTCAGCGCCGATGACGCACAGGCGATCAGCGGTTCGAGCGTGACCTTCACCGCAATCGCCAGGGCGATCGCAGGGGGCAGTGACTACGTGAAAAGCCTCGGAGGTGCACAATGAAACTGAACTGGAATGAACTGACCAAAGGCATCTTCAAGGAGAACCCGGTCTTCATCATCGTGTTGGGCCTCTGCCCGGTCCTTGGCGTCTCGACCCAAGTCTCCAACGCCATCGGCATGTCGGCCGGTGTGTTGTTCGTGCTGCTCTTCAGCAACCTGCTGATCTCTGCGCTGCGCAACTTCATCCCCGCCTCGATCCACATCCCCGCCTATATCGTCATCATCGCCAGTTTGGTGACGATCACCGAGATGGTGATGCACGCCTTCGTGCCCGCCGTCTACAGTGCGCTGGGAGTCTACCTGCCGCTGATCGTCGTCAACTGCATCATCCTCGGCCGCGCCGAGGCGTTTGCAGCGCGCAACACCGTCATCGACTCGATTCTCGATGCAATCGGGATGTCCATCGGCTTTGCCCTCGGTCTGACGTTGATCGCCGTGATCCGCGAGCTGTTGGGCAACGGGACGATCACCCTCTTTGCCATGGGAGGCTTCGATGGGGTCATCCGTGTCCCCTGGTTCTACAACAACCCGATGAGGGTCATGAGCTTGGCTCCCGGGGCCCTGCTCCTGATGGGGTATCTGAAGGCGTTCTTCGATTGGAAGGGCGCACGAAAGAAGGAAGCGTAAGATGAGTTATATCGCCATACTCTTGACATTCATATTCATAAACAACTTCATATTGGTCCAGTTCCTTGGCTTGTGCCCCTTCATCGGGGTCTCCAAGAGCAGTGCCAATGCCATCGGCATGGGAGCCTCGGTCACCTTCGTCACCACCGTAGCGAGCGTGGTCACCTGGGCGATCTACTACTTCCTGCTCGTGCCGATGCACCTCGAGTACCTGCAGACGCTGACCTTCATCCTGGTCATCGCCAGCTTGGTCCAGCTCTTGGAGATGGTCATCCAGAAGATCAGCCCCGCCCTCTACCAGGCGCTGGGCATCTACCTTCCCCTGATCACCACCAACTGTGCCGTGCTCGGCATCGCCATCATCAACATCACCAATACCTACAATGTGATGGAGTCCTTCACCGCCGGCTTTGCCGCCGGGGCGGGCTTCACGCTGGCCATCGTGTTGATGAGCAACATCCGAGAGAAGCTTGACTTGATGCCGGTGCGGCGTGCCTACCGTGGCATGCCGATCGCCTTCATCTCCGCCGGGTTGATGGCGCTGTCGTTCATGGCGTTCGACAAGTCGCTGTTGACCAACTTGCATCTGGTATAGGGGGTGATGACGTGCAAATTCTACTGGCTGTATTGACGGTGGCGCTGCTTGGCGGTGCCTTTGGATTCGGCCTCTCCTATGCCGAGAAGAAGCTTGCCATCAAGAAGGATGAGAAGCTGTTGGAACTTGAGCCGATCATGCCTGGCGTCAACTGTGGCGTCTGCGGGTATGCGGGCTGCAACGCCTACGCCGCTGCGATTGCCCAGGAGGGGGCCCAGCTGAACCTCTGTGCTCCCGGCGGCCCTGACCTGGTGGAGAAGATCAGCCAGATCATGGGGATGGTCGTCGAGGTCGACCCCGACCAGCGGCGCAAGGTCGCCCGGGTGATGTGCAACGGCAACATCGAATTCACGGCAAAGGACTACCTCTACGATGGACCGATGGACTGCAACGCCGCGTCGTTGTTGATGGGTGGGGACAACACGTGCAAGGACGGGTGCCTGAGGATGGGCAGTTGCATCAAGGTCTGTCCCACCGATGCGATCAGCCTCGATGGACAGGGCTACATCGTCGTCGATGAAGCGAAGTGCATCAGCTGCGAGAAGTGTGTGGCGATCTGTCCGACCCACGTGATGCACATGATCTATGAGGACAGCGAGTACTCCATCGACTGCAACAGCAAGTTGCCCGGTGGACGAGTGCGCAAGTTCTGCTCTGTCGGGTGCATCGGGTGTAAGATTTGTGAGAACAAGTTCCCCGAATCAGGGTGCAAGGTGGAGAACTACCTGGCATACTTCGACCAAGCGGTACCACACTCCCAGATAGCAGAAGCTGCCGAGGCGTGCCCGACGAAGATCATTATCAAGCGGTAATACATGAGAGTACTCACCGGTGCATACAGTCTATTGGCCCACGGGGTTCCCCCATCCGCCTTTGAGCGGGTGGTGGAGCACACCCTCAAGCCACTCTTGACCCTCTTGCACCATCGCCAGGACGCGACGTTGCAGCTGAGCCTGCCCATGAGCCTGGTCGAATACCTCGATGCCGCCCATATGCCACTCTCGCTGTTGCTCTCAGACCTCTGCCGTAACGGCAAGGTTGAACTGCTCGGAGGTTCCTACCACCAACCGATCCTCAGTCTCATCGGCCCCAAGGACCGTTCCAACCAAATCGAGATGATGACCACCGCCTTGCGCAAGCGCTTCGGCCAACGGCCGAAGAACTACTTCTGCCACGCCCAGATCTTCAGTCCAGCGTACATCAATGCGCTGAACATCTGTTGCATGGAGACGGTCATCACCTCGGTGGAGGGAGGAAATGGGGGAGGCACCGGGTACCAGGAGGAGCCCTACCTGATGCAGGAGATGGGCAAGAGCGTGACGATCATCCCCACCAGTGATGTGATCAACGTCGCGGTGCGCGACTACAGCTCCCTCTCCCTCTCATTCGCCTCGCTCCTGCGCCTCATCAAGGAGGTGCAGCAGACCCGTCCCCCCTTCTTCATGGCGATGATCAACATCGACCAGTTGGTCCAAGGCGGCATCACCGCCGGGGAGACGGCCCAGCTCTTCTCCTGTCTGCTCGACCATGGTTGTGACGCCATTGAGGAGATTCTCGGTCAGCAGGAAGTACCCAAGAAGGGCTATCTTCCCACTGGTTGGTACGGTCATGATGTCAAGCGTGGCCAACTGTATACGATCAACGACCTCTTTGTACGTGACGAGAGTGTGGCATACCTCTATGGACGCTACACGACGATGGTGGAGCACGCCCGCCTCTACAAGAAGGACAAGGATGTGCGACGACGACTCGAGTCGTTGATCCAACGCGCCAGCGTCGCCAGCCCCTACCTCCACGACGCCCATGGTTCGATGCTCCGTCCCTCGGTGCGTACGTTGGTGTGGCGGACCATCAGCGAGGTGGATTCGATCCTCTCGTCGCTTGACGACCATACTTACGTACAGGTCGCCGACTACGACCACGATGAGGCTGACGAGCATTTGGTGATCAGCAAGAACCTCAGCTGTGTCATCGACTGCAAGGGTGGCTCTCTTGACGAACTGACCTATCTGCCGTCGTTGCACAACTACGGTGATGCGTTTGCCCCCCTTGGTGCGTTCGCCGTCTCGCAGAGCAGCCTCCACCCCCCCCACAGCGGAGAAAAACGACGGCTCTTCACCGATGTCATCATCAAAGAAGGGGCGGGCATCGAGGAGTATGACAAGCGCGATGGCCACACCTGCCTTGATCTTGGCCACACCCACTACCGCATCGATGTGTTGGACCGCAAGGCCACCGAGTTCCGGGCGACACTCAAAGTGGCAGACACCGCGATCATCGGCGGCAGTCTTGAGATCGTCAAGCACTACAAGGTGCGACAGAACACCGTCTTTGTGGAGATTACGCTGACCAACATCGCAAACGATCTGTTGGCATTCACCTACGGCATTGAGATTCCCATCAGCCTCGGTGCCAAGAACCTGCCGATCTCCTGCATGCTGATGGATGGCAAGAAGGGAACCATCACCCAGGAGAGTGAGATGGTGAGGCGGGGGGTGAAGACGATCAAGGTCCACGATGAACCAAACAGCACGATGCTCTCGCTTGTCTGTGACACGCGCTTTACCTTATTGAAAGAAGATTATACCATTGAGGCCAGGACCACCGTTGGCGATGAGACCATCTACCTGCACACCCTCTTCATGCCCTCCTGGGCGTTGAACCTGGAGGTTGGGGAGCAGAAGAAGATCACCTTCGGCTTCAGGGTGGAACGAAAATAACCACATTGGAGACCATCACCATGTACTTTCAGAATAAATCACTCTTTGAGTCCATCAAGGAAGAAGCGTACACCGTCTGGAGGCGTCTTTGACCCGCAAGGGATGAAGAAGGAGATCGACGAACTTGAGGCAAAGACCCTGCAACCGGGCTTCTGGGATGATCGCAGGGGAGCAGAACAGCTCTTTGTCCAGCTCAATGGACTGAAGGACACCTACCACCCCTGGTCGACCCTGATCGCCTCCATCGATGAGATGGACGACCTGCTCGAGCTCTACGCCGATGAACCGGACAATGAGGACGAGCAGCAGCAGATCGACGAGCAGATCCTCAGCCTCGAGAAGCGCTATGGGGAGCTGAAGCTTACCACGCTGCTCGATGGCAAGTTCGACAAAAACGACTGCTTCTTGATGATCCATGCCGGAACGGGGGGAAACGAAGCGAGCGATTGGGCAAACATGCTGCTGCGCATGTACCTGCGCTACTGCGAGAACAACGGCTTTAAAAGCCAGATCCTCGACATCCTGGAGGATGAGGGGGGAATAAAGAGCGCCACCATCCGCGTCAGCGGAGCGTATGCGTACGGCTACCTCAAGGGGGAGGCCGGCGTACACCGTCTGGTACGCATCAGTCCGTTCGACTCCCAGAAGCGTCGCCACACCTCGTTCACCAGCGTCTACGCCACCCCGGTCGTCGATGACACCATCGAGATCGACCTCAAACCGGAGGACTACCGCCTCGACACCTATCGTGCCGGTGGGGCAGGTGGACAGCACGTCAACAAGACCGACAGTGCCGTCAGGATCACCCACTATGAGAGTGGCATCGTCGTGCAATGCCAGAATGAACGCAGCCAGCTGATGAACAAGGAGCTCGCCTTCAAGATGCTCAAAAGCCGCCTCTACGAGTACTATCGCCAACAGAAGGAGGCTGAGCACCAGAAGGACGCCATCGAGAAGAAGGAGATCACCTGGGGCAGTCAGATCCGCTCCTACGTCTTCCAGCCCTATACGATGGTCAAAGACCACCGCACCGATACGAGTGTGGGCAATATCCAGGCAGTGATGGACGGGCAGATCGAGCCCTTCATCGAACGCTATCTGCAGTGGGCCCAAGGGGAGGAGTAGCGCGGTGACCAGGCGTCTGGTCCTCTGGGCCCTGCTGCTGACCACCACAGTCGGTGTGCTCGCAGCCGAGGAGTGGCGTGTGCAAATCATCGCCCTCAACCCACGGGCCGACCTGCTGTTGGTCACCGCCAGTGACGCGGCAACCGCATACGGCTGCCAGCTGGTCCTCACCCAAGCACGTCTCATCCACTGGCAAGCCCGTCGAGATCAAGAGGCCAAAACGCTCACAGACCAAGCGCGCCACGACCTCTACGCTGCAGGTGATGAGAAGGCCCTGGCATCAGTCGTGGGCCGCGAACCGTCACCGGGTGAGCTTCCCACCTGCATCACCTACACTGCAACGCCCTACTCACCATCGTTGACGCACCTGGTACGTTTTGGGGGTGAAGCGGTCTCCTGGTACAGGGAGCGAGAGGGCCTTGACGGCCTTATCCTGCTCGATGTCCAGCGCTTTGATGACTTTGACCGGGTCGTCTGCACAGCGGTGGAGGAGGGCAGTGTCACCCTCCTCGACCGCTTGGTGCCCTCCGGGTCCTTCCACGAACTTGAAGAAGAGCTCGCTGCCGCGTTCCTCGGGTATGGCAGCGCCCATACTAAATCCGCTCTGCTGGTCACCGACGGACCGCTGTCGCTGACCATCACCCTCGATGGGGTGGTACAGAAGCCGGGAGAGCGGCTCTTCATCCTTGACCCTGGCACAATTGATCTTGTCATCGCTGCCCCATCGCACACTGGGCGGGAGGAGTTGCTGCTCCTTGAGGAGGGGAGGGTGACCCGCTTTGATGCCACCCTCGATACAGTGGCAGAGGAGGCGGTCACGGTCCGGTCGCAGAGCGGGCGCGTCTCTTGGTTCGTCAACGGGATTGTGATGGATGCCAACCTCTCCTTGACCATCGAAGAACCGGTCTACCCACTCTCGATCCTGGCAACCAAGGAGGGGTTTGTTAACCAGGAGATCGGCCTCGCCCATGCCCCGGCAGAAGATCTTGTCATCACCATGGTGGGTGAGAAATCACTCTCCTCAGCATCTCTCAAGGGGGAGCAGGAGGACTTCTATAAAGAGCTGAGAAAGACTATCCTGCTCTTCGGAGCCTATGTGGCGACGGTTGCGCTGGGCAGTGCTCCTGCCCTTGAACACCCGTTCTGGCAGGTGGGACAGGTGGCCAGCGGTGGGGTAGCCCTGGTCAATCTGGTCTCACTGGTCGCACAGTTGGCAACCTATGCACGATGATGGGAGGAGTCGACGATGTTGAAAGGTTTTGGTGCCCGCCTCAAAGCGCTCTTTGGAGGGGCGAGGGGCGATGAGCGCTTTTTTGAGGAGCTCGAGGATTTCTTGATCGAAGGGGACCTCGGTGGCCAGCTTGCCATGTCGATCAGCGACGAGGTGCAGGCGCGTGTCAAAGAGGGACGCCTGAAGGAGACGAGCGACTACCAGGCGCTCGTCAAGCGTCTGCTCGGTGAGAAGCTCACCACCATGGACTGTACGGTTTCGAAGAGGGAGTTGACTCTCTTTCTCGTCCTTGGAGTCAATGGGGTGGGCAAGACCACTTCGATTGCAAAGCTTGCCGCCTACTACCAGCGGCGGGGCCACACGGTGCTCCTGGCCGCTGCCGACACCTTCAGGGCTGCCGCAGCCGACCAGCTTGAGATCCATGCCCGGCGCCTGGGCTGCCGCATCGTGCGCCAGGCCAGCGGCAGCGACCCCGGTTCAGTGGTCTTCGATGCCATCACCAGCGCTCAGGCGCGTGGTGAGGACCTCATCCTGGTCGATACCGCCGGGCGCATGCACAATAAGGAGAACTTGCTCAAGGAGTTGGCCAAGATCGACAAGATCATCAAGGGGCGGGGCATCGATGAGGCGCACTACAAGAAGTTGATTGTGCTTGACTCCACCACAGGTCAGAACCAAGTCAGCCAAGCTGAACTCTTTGACAAGGCGATTGGCCTCGATGGCCTGATCCTCTCCAAGTACGACTCCCTTGCCAAGGGCGGGGCCTTGGTCCAGATCGGCGATCGCCTCTCGATCCCGGTGGCGTTTGTCGGAACCGGAGAGGGGTATGGGGACATCCACCCCTTCGACAAGGATGAGTTCCTTGATGCGCTGGTGGGCCTTACGCACTAGGGCGATCGCCCTGCTGCTCTGTGCGGCTAGCTTCGGTGTGTTCGCAACCCCGGTCGAACGGGCCTCCAACTCCATCGGCCAGGACCTCGGGGTCTGGCAAGGCTCAGAGTATCGGCTGGTCCTTTTTGAAGGGAAACGGACACTCTATAAAGGCGACCGTGTGCAGTTCATCGAGGAGGAGCGAATCGAGGGTGGGCGGACCATCGTCCGCCGCTGGGATGAGGCGGGAGCGCTGACGCTCACCATCATCGAAGCGGGCCACCCCATTGAACAGCGCTCAGGTGATATGAGCGTGCTCTACCGCTACGATGAGGACGGATATCTTACCCAGCTCATCACCCTCGTCGACGGGCGGGTGAACCGAGTCGAGTCGTTCAGCTACCGCGACGGCGAGCTGAGTGTGGTGACAGCCCTCGGTGACGATGAGGCATTGCGCTCGTTCTCGTGGCGCACAGGCGAACGCCTCTTTACCTACAACACCCGCGGCAGTGGCCAATCATTTGCCCTGACAGCCTCAGGACGGCAGGTCATCGAGGGGTGGAGTGAGGGCAGCGAGCCGGTCAGGGAGATCATTCGTGCCACCGAAGAGGGTGGCTATACGATCACCAGGGCAACAGAGGTGGAGGTCTACGACAGCGCTTCTCTCCTCATTCAGACGATTGACCCTGTCGCAGTGACCAATTATCGGTATAATGAAGACCACACGCTGGTCGCCAGCGAGCGAACCAGTGGTGGGCAAGAAACGATCACATACTACGAGGAGGGCCGGGTGGTGGGCGCAGAACAGCGCGTCGATGGGGAGCTGAAGAAGACAATCCGCTATGGGGATGACGGGTCGCGGATCGAGACCCTGTACGTCGATGGACGGCCATACAGCGATGTCACCTACGAAGGTGCATCCAACCGGGTGCGCTCGATCGTCTACCACTGATATGAGCATCCTGCTGCGCCTGTCGTCACGCTACGCCTTCAGCCGGCAAAACCGCCATCGCTCCTCGAGCATCCGCATCGCGCTGGGCCTCGCCCTCGGCCTCTTTGCCATCGTCATGGTCCTCTCCTTCATGCAGGCACTGCAGGCCAATCAGTTCAAGGACATCCGCACCCTCGAATCATTCGACCTGCAGCTCGATGCCCCAACCCACACACTCGGCGAAGCCAGATCCATCGCCGCCGCCATCGGCGCGCTCGAGGGCACCGAGGCCGCCTTTGTCTGGGCCGACCTGCCGATCATCATTCAAGGCGAGGGGGGGCGCACCATCAGTGCGCGGATGCGAGGCATCGATGCAAGCGAGCGTCTGCTCGAGGCCGTAAAATCATACCGGGGAACGATCTTTGATGAGGGGATCATCGCCTCCTCGTGGGCCAACTCACTGTGGATCGACATCGGCAACCAGATCACCCTCACCTTCCTTCGACGTGGCCGGCAGGCCACCATCGTGCCGGCGAGCAAGATCGTCGAGGTAGGGGCCATCTACTACACCTCCAGTTGGGAGTTCGACCAGACGACGTTGCTCTGCAGTCTCGATACGCTTGCCGCGTTGACCGATGACCTCGACTTTCGCATCGGTGTGTATGCGGATGCGGATGTCAAGAGAGTAAAAGAGATCATCAGCGACGCGGGCTATGCGGGGGTGATGACCTACCAGGAGGTCAATGCAGCGCTCTGGGGGGCAATGGAGCTGGAGCAGCGGATGATGACGCTGATGTTGCTCTTGATGATCATCATCGTCCTGGTGCACGCCTACAGCAGCACCCGGCGCCTGCTCTTGGCCAAACAGCGAGAAGTGGCGATGTTGATGACGATGGGGGAGCGGCGCAAGACCATCCGCTTGGCATTCGTCCTCCAGAGCTTCTTTGTCAGTGTGCTGGGTTTGGCGTTTGGCATCGGCCTCTCATACGGAGCACTGGCCCTCTATCCCCACCTCTCTGCCATGATCTACCGGCGCATCGGCGCCCACCTGGTATTGGTCATCGAGGCACAGCAGGTGATTGGCCTGAGCCTCGGCATCCTTGCGTTCAGCCTCATCAGCACCCTCTTGGCCATACGGCGCCTCCTGAGCGCTGATATCATGGAGATGTTCGTCTATGAAGAAATCTACTGATCTATTGCAATTGCATCGAGTCTCCAAGAGCTTTCCCGCCACACTGCGCGGTGGGGAGCCGATCCATATCCTCGAGTCGATCGACCTCGCCATCGCCCCATCGCGTGCCATCGCCATCACCGGCAACAGCGGCAGCGGCAAGTCGACGCTGCTGCAGATCGCCGCTGGTCTGATGAGTTGCAACGGCGGTGAGGTGTGGTTCGAGGACCAGCTGCTTGGAGAGCTTGACAGTGATGCTCTCAGCTCATTGCGTAGCCGGCGGATGGGTTTTATCTTTCAGGCGAGTCTGCTTCTGGAGGACTTCACCGCTATCGAGAATGTCGAGATCGCTGCGATGATCGGTGGCAGCACCAAGGCCGAGGCGAGGAGCAAGGGGCGCGATATACTCGACCTCGTGGGACTTTCATCCCGCCTCTCCCACCGCCCCGACCAGCTCTCCGGCGGGGAGAAGCAGCGCGTAGCCATCGCGCGGGCGCTGGTCAACGAACCGGCGATCCTCTTCGCCGATGAGCCTACCGGCTCCCTTGATGAAGGCAATGCCGCCATGGTGGAGGAGTTGCTCTTCTCATTGGTGAAGAAGAAGGGGGTTGCACTGCTCTTGGTCACCCATAACCTCGCCTTCGCCAGGCGGTGTGACGAGATCCAGCGGATCAGTGACCGGACGCTGGAGGTCATCGAGTGAACCCACTCTCAACGCTCTTGACGCTGAGAAAACTCGGCATCGGGGCCAACCGCGCATCGAAGCGGCGGGCGCTCTTCAACCTCGCCTTGATCACCCTCGTCGTCTCAGCCCTGGTCCTCGCCCAGATCTTCGTCGTCTCCATGAGCCGGGGTATCGCCGACAAGTGGGCCCTGCTGGCCGACGGGCACCTGCAGCTCTACCTGGACAGTGGCCAGGAGCCCCCGCTTTACGACTCGATATATGCTGTCGATCGGGTAGGGGAGGTCAACGCCCTCCTCTACAGCCCCGATAAGAACCAGATGGTCAGGGTAAAGGGGGTCGAACCCTCCTACTTCAATCGCGAACGTCTCGATCAACTGACCATCACACGGAAGGAAGAACCGGTAACATCGACGTTGGCCAAGATCATGGTCAGTACCACCTTGGCCGAGAAGCTGGGCGTGGGCCTGGAGGATCGCCTTGCACTGATGCTCGTCTCCCATAACGCCATCAGGGCACAGCTGTGCATCATCGACGCCCTCTACGACACGGGGTACCATGAGCTTGACGAGCAGCTGGTCTTCTGCGACCTTGCCTTCCTCGAGCGTCTCTTCGGCGATGGGGTGACATCATACCATGAGGTGCTCACCTCAGCCCGCACCCTCGATGGGCTGAAGGGAGAGCTCGAGCGTGCCGGATATGTGGTGACTACCTGGAGAGAACAGAACCAAGCCCTTGCAACAAACCTTGATACCAGCCGTCAGGCGGTGTTGGCCGTCATGGTCGCCGTGGCAATCCTCTGTGGCTACTTCATCAGTGAGCTCAGCGCCCAGATGGTAGAGGACGACAAGACGCGCATCGCCACCCTCCATTTGATCGGGGCACAACCGGCTACTGTACGACGTGCCTACTGGCTGGCAGTGATGGCCATCACGGCAGTGAGCCTGGCTCTCGGTATCAGCGTGGGGGTTCTTCTTGCCCGCCTGCTGCCGCCGCTGTTGGCGGCCATCGCCGCACGGTCGTACAGTGCCCTCACTTTTTACTTGTTGGACTTTCCCATCAGGGTGCCGGTCCTCGACCTGGCGATCATCGCCCTCGTGCTCTTTTGTGTCAGTGCACTGAGCGTGCACCTCAGTCTGAGGCGGGTGGCCGCCATCGAGGCGTTAAGCTGTGTGCGCTTTGACTAAGGTGACGATTTGGGTATACTGGGACCATGAATTTTGAAGTCTTTATCCTGGGTACCAGCGGGATGATGCCGCTGCCCAATCGTCACCTGACCAGTGCAATGGTCAGGCGCGACGGGGAGCTCTTCCTCTTCGATTGTGGAGAGGGGACCCAGGTCTCGCTCAAGCGCCTGAATCTCAAATGGAAGAAGATCAATGCAATCTTCATCTCACACATGCATGCCGACCATGTCACCGGCCTGCCCGGGATGTTGATGCTCTCCAGCCAGGTTGACCGCGACGATCCATTGACCCTCTGGGGACCACCCAGGCTCAAGGAGTATGTCGATGCCAACCGCAGGATCCTGGACATGTACATCAACTATGAAATCATCGTCAACGTCGCTGAACCGGGAATCCTCATCGATTGCGAGGAGTACCGGGTGACCGCCTTCCCACTCCTCCATACCAAACCCTGCCTCGGCTATGTGATGGAGGAGAAGGAGCGTGCCGGCTTCTTCAACGTGGAGCAGGCCCAGGCGCTGGGTGTCCCGATGGGGCCGTTGTGGGGCAAACTGCAGCGAGGGGAGGCGGTGAGCCTGAGCGACGGAACGGTTGTCCAAAGCGAGCAGGTCATGGGCCACAAGCGTGAGGGGCGCAAGATCAGTTACGTGACCGATACCGCCTACCTGCCGTCCATCGCCGATGCGGTGAGGGGCAGCGACCTCCTGCTCTGTGAGGGGATGTTCACCGCGGACATGGCCGAGACCGCCTATGAGAAGCGTCACCTCACCGCAGCCCAGGCAGCAACGATTGCAAAGGATGCAGGGGTCGCCCAACTGGCCTTGATGCACTACAGCCCCCGCTACAGCGATTGGGAGCTCAAGTTTCTGTTGCGTGATGCCCAAAAAATATTCGGTCCCACCGTCTTGGGGCGGGACCGGATGAGTTTCAACCTTCCCCTGAAGGATTAATCGGCGCGGTTGCTGGCCGCCTCGGCCTCAAGGAGCAGCTGGTCGGCTTCGATCATCCTGCCGGCACGGGAGGCGAACCCCACCTTCAAGAGCGACGGGGAGAACTCACGTTCACAACTCTCGATCAAGGAGAGGGTGAAGGTGCGCGCCTCATCGTTGTTGTAGAAGGGCAGGATCATCGCGATGGTCGTATCATCACGGACAAAGCTGTAGGCGAGGTCGCCGCTCTGAGTCATCAGCTTGTTGGCGATGAGGGGTGTGGGGCCCTCTTCGACGTTGATGACCACCAGCGTCAGGTCATACTCCATGTCGACCGCATTGTCCAGTTCGACGGCGAGCACGGTATTGAAGTCGCCGGTATCAACAAGTTCCCCCTCGACCTGCTGGACTACGATGCGCGGTTCAGGCTCGGTAGCAGGAGTCGGGGCGACGGCAGCGACAACGGGAGCGACCTGCTCGCTCACCGGCGTGATCGGGACTTCGTAGACGGGCTCGTCGACGACCATCGGGCTTGCCACCGGGTGTGCAAGGGTCAGGTCTTCGGTGTGCAGGTGGGTCGGGTCGTCACCAGGAAGGGCGTAGAAAGGGCGGTCATAGGCATTGGGTGGGAGTTTGTCACTCTCCTCTGCTATCTCCTCGTCACGCCGTCTGGCGACAAGGACCCCGATCTCGATCATGATAAGACCGAGCAACAGGGGGAAGAGTCTGACGAGCACCGAGTATACCTGCTGCTGGTCGATCTCGAAGTGGGGGAGCAGAAAACGCGATGCGAGAAAGAGCAAACCAAGAATACCAAAGACCGTCAGGAACAGACTCAAAACAATCTGTCGTCCATAGTGCTTATTTGCAGACATCGCTACCTCCAGCCAAACTTTACACTGATATAAAAGCTATAGTATCATCGTCATTATAGAGGTTGCGCACAAGCATGACAAGGAAAATTCTCATCTTATTCAGTCTAACCGGCGCAATATCGTACCTTATCCTGCTTTCTTGGGCCGGAAACGGGGGATATTTGCACAATCGGGCCCTCAAGGCTGAAATTGAGCGCCTGCGCTATGCTGACGAGCTGCTCGCCCTCGAAGTTGATTCCCTTGCTGAACAACAGCGTCAGATGCAGGGCCCTGACGCCATCAAGGATGCGGCATTCAAGTACGGCTACCTCGAAGAGGGGGAGCAGGTCTTCTACTTCGACCTACCACCAGATGACGTTAGGCAGAGTTCTCCACGCTATGCGCCCAGGCGCCCCTCCTTTGAGGGGGTCGCACGGTGGAAGCTTGCACTGATCGCCATCGCCATCGCATCGGCAGTGAGCGTGCTCGCCGCGTTCATGTGCCGCAGGCGCCGTTAGCCGACAATCCTCCTCGCTTCGATGTAGAACCGTTTCTCCTGTGCTTCGCCCATCGAGAAGGTCTTGCGCGGCAGTGTGCGGTCGGCGATGATCGTCTCAAAGAAGGTCGCCTTGGAGACCTCGGGAAGGATCAGGGCGATATTGCCTGCCGTGCGTCCGAGTGTTACGGTGACCTCCTTGCCGTGGATGTAATCGACGGTACACTTCTCTTGGGCAAGCAGTGAGTCGATGACCGTCTGCAGCGATCCTGCGGCAATCGTATGGTGTCCTTTGTGGAGGCTATAGACCCAGAAGCCGCTCTCATCGGCGTATCCAAAGCGCTGGACCCCGTCACCGGCGTTGATCAGTGCATCGATCGCCTCCAGCGAGTCGACGCCGACCTTCTCGAAACGGTCGCAGACTTTGGCCACTTCTGCGTCGAATCCGCCAGAGGAGAGCGCGAAGAGAACCCGGTGGATCGGTTCGAAGGTGAGGGCATCGTCGTGGATGTTCTCGATCTCGACCAAGGCAAAGCGTGCCGGGTGGCAGGCGCGCTCCTCGTCGGTGAGACCGATTTTGATATCCTCCCAGCAGCTCTTGGCGGTCGCGAGGCTGTGGTTGCCGTCTCCCATGGCAAAGAGCAGCGGGTTGGCCGGATCGAGGGCACTGTACAACGCTTCGATGGCGTCGAAGACCGCATCGGTGTCCTCCGGTGCATCGACAAGCCAGGCACTCACTGAACCCCCGCCCTCCATGAGGGGGGTATTGTACAGCTCTCTGAGGTGGGAGCGCTTTTTGGCCAGTGGCTCGATGACACTTCTTTTTGGGTCATCGATGAGCACCAGGATGTGGGGTAGTTCAAGCGGTGCATGTTTTCTAATTGCCTTGCGCGGGGGAATGCGATCGAGGATTGTCCCTTCGGTGGCCCTGATCAGCGAGGTGGAGTCGCTGCGGTAGTCGTACTCATCCAAGTCGAGGGCGGCCAACAGACCCCAGCGACCCGGCCTGTCTCCACCGGTCTTTCGTTCAACAAGGAAGAATGAGGCAGGATGACAGTCGAAGATCCCCTCCTTGAGGTACTCTTCCATCGCGTCGTTGATGGCTTTGATGCGCTTGTGTGGCTCCTCCTCCTCTAGGTAGACTTCAGGATAGATCATGTGGAGCGCCGAGGGTGCGTCTGCCACCATCATGGCGACCCGGTGCCAATACTCCGGCTGGGAGGTGTATTGGTCACACGCAACAACGGCCCACTTCATCAGGTCGATTCCCGCTTTGGGGACCAAAATGTCCGCACAGGCCAGTCCATGTACTGCCATTTGCTCTCTTCTCTTGGTCATGAGGTACCTTCTTTCTTCGATGGTGTGCTACCATACTACGCGAGAAGTGAGGGCGGGGCAATAAAAAATGACATCAAAAGCAATCATCGTGACAGGAGGTTCGGGTCCCTCGGGGCCAGTGGATTTCCCTCTTCACGACAAAGACCTGGTCATCTGTGCCGACAGCGGCTATGAATTGGCGAGAGCGCTCGGCCTTCAGGTAGACCTCTGGGTCGGTGACTTCGACTCAACACGGGTTCCAATCGATGAGGCGGGGGGTACACACATCATGGAGAGCCCACCGGACAAGGACCTCAGCGACACGGAACTGGCCCTCATCGAGGCACGCAAAGCCGGCTATCGTGAGTGGGTATTGCTGGGAGGCGGGGGGAGACGGATCGACCACTTGATCAATACCTGGGCGCTCTTCTCTACGTACGGGCCTCCGTTGGTATGGCAGACTGAGGACGAGACGATGCATCTGGTCAAGGACGAGCGGACCTTCGCTGGTCTTGGTGAGGGACAGACGGTGAGCTTCCTGCCGGCCCTGATCGATGGCTGGACAGCAGTGACAGCCGGCGAATTGGTCTGGCCACTTGAGAGGAGGAGAATTGACAATACTTCGATCTCACTCTCAAATCGTTGCATCGATGCGACATTGACGGTACGAATCAACGGTGGATGCGGGGCTCTGGTATGTTTTCCAGTTGCCCCCATCCGTCTATGATGGTAGGATTGGGTATGTTGCAATCACGACGCTTGTTGGCATTCTCCTCACGGGTCCACACCTACACGGTATTGCTCTACGTATTCTTCTTCATCGTCTACATCCTCGGTGGTTACGTCCAGGTCGAACCGAACTTTGTCTCACTCTTGCACTACTGTCTCACCGTGGTCAGCTGGACCAGCCTCCTCTTCGGCTTCTGGCTGTTGATCTTCTCGGCGATCGTCTTCGCCGGCAGCGGTCTCTTTCCTGCAACCGAAGCGATCCTCACCGTCCTCAGGATGGCAGCCATCTATGCGTTGGGCCTCATCGTCTCGATCCTTGAATCGCTCTTCGTCCATGGAGTGACCATCGGATGAACACGCCGACCATCTCAGCGGTACGAGGGGCCATCTGCGTCGCCAATGATGAGCCGACCCTCATCGCCTCAGCGGCGCAAACACTCTTTCGCACCCTCATGGAGTCCAATGGCCTCGATGAGACGATGGTTGCCAGCCTGTTGATCACTCAAACGGGCGACCTGACAACGCTCAACCCCGCCACGGGCCTGCGCCGCGGCGGCTACTGTGACAATGTCCCGCTCTTCTGTATGCCCGAGCTTGAAATCGCCGGCATGATGGAACGGGTCATCAGGATGTTGGTGACCACCAACTGTTATGTCGAACACCTCAAGCCGGTCTTCCTCGATGGGGCTGAGCGGCTGCGACCCGACCTCTTTCCCGCTTCTTGAGCGTGGAGGCGCTCGATGGACATCCACGTTTCACCCTCTCGTCTGACCCAAACGATCCGTATCCCCGGCTCCAAGAGCCACACCATCCGTGCGCTCCTGCTCTCACTGCTTTGCGAGGGAGAGAGCACCCTTCAAGGCGCCCTGCTCAGCGGTGATGGACAGGCGGCGCTCAACGCCGTGGAGAGCTTCGGCGCTACCGTGACCGAAGATGGGCCGGTGCTCGTCATCGAGGGGGTGGGAGCCAATCTCGTCGCCCCACCTACCATCATCGATACGCAGAACAGCGGCACCACCACCACACTCTTCTCTTCGGTTGCAGCCTTGGCCGAAGGGTGTACCATCATCACCGGCGACGAGCAGATCAGGCGGCGCTCCATCGCCCCCCTCATCCAAGCACTCAACAGCCTCGGAGCCCGGGCTTTCTTTACACATCCTGCTCGAAATGCCCCACCGGTGATCATTGCCGGGCGCCTTGCGGGGGGGAGGGTGACCGTCGATGGACGCAACAGCCAAGTCGTCTCCTCACTGCTGCTCAGCGCTCCGCTTGCCTTCGGTGACACTAAGATCGAGGTGGTCAATGCGATGGAGACGCCCTATGTGCAGCTCACCCTCGACTGGATGGAGCGCTATGGAGTGGCAGTCGAGAGCGATGGAAGCTACTCCCACTTCCAGATCAACGGGAGGCAGCGCTATCAAGCTGGCGATCATACCATCGCAGCCGATTGGTCGAGCGCCGCGTTCCCGCTCGTCGGGGCAGCCATCACAGACTCCCTCCTGACCATCGAAGGGCTGGACTTCTTTGACGCCCAGGGCGACCGCGCCATCATCGACCATCTGCGCGTATTCGGTGCAGACCTGGCAATCGATGCCAAGGCAGGCTGCGTCACGGTACGGGGGGGAGGACCGCTTGTCGGAGGACACACCATCGATTTGGGCTCAACGCCGGACATGCTGCCCGCCCTTTCGGTGCTGGCAACCCAGGCTA
>Ga0265293_10006807_pt1 | contig 18001 bp, 19 predicted proteins | sample Munlanlewell138R_FD_192505 | JGI IMG/M metagenome (GOLD analysis project Ga0265293, IMG submission 192505) | Leachate microbial communities from a municipal landfill in Southern Ontario, Canada - Leachate well 138R | ecosystem: Engineered > Solid waste > Landfill > Unclassified | place: Canada...
AGAGAAGGACCGTCATTACTAAAGCTTTCATCTTGTCCTCCTTTTTTTTGAAGGTTGTCACTGCCCAACGCATCCTTTGTGCCACAACAATCAAGAAGAATGCTCTTTAAAAATTACAGCATCCAATTAAAGAATAGCTCCCAAAAACTTGGCAGCAGAACGGCTCCTCAATTTAGCACCAAACTAGTGTAGTAAATTGTATATTTCATAAATATTCTTGACAACTATGATCGGGTTAAATATCCTCCTTGAAAAATCAGGCTATCGCAAGACAAAACCCCGGTACCTAGCAGATAGACTTCGAGGAGGTTGAATGAAACGACTGGCGCTGTTTTCCTGGGTTCTTCCGCTGCTTTTTCTGACGGCTCTCCCCGCGCAGGCCGCCCTTGGTGATTTCTTTGTCGATACCGCCTGGCTGGCGGTTCACCGCAAGGACGTGAAGGTAGTCGACGTGCGGGTCACCCCCCTTTACCTGCTCGGGCACATCGACGAGGCACTCAGCCTTCAAAAAGAGGAGTTCCTCTCCACCCGCGGCGGGGTCAAGAGCCTGGTCACCACGGCGGCCGAGTTTGAGGCGCTGATGGACCGTTACGGCATCACCCCGGAAACGACGGTGGTCGCCTACGCCGAGCACGACAACCCCTATGCCGCCCGGTTCGTCTGGACTCTACGGTATCACGGGCACGACAAAGCCTATGTTTTAGATGGCGGGTACGAGAAGTGGTCTGAGGAAAAACGGCCGACCGCCTTTCTGCCGACCAAGATTGTGGCGACCAGCGGGTATCGCTGCCAGAAGGGGGTAGATATTCGGGCTGAGGTTGATTACCTCCTGACTCGTCTCGGCAACCCCGGTGTAACCGTCTGGGATACCCGCAAGGCGTCGGAATACAACGGAACCGAAGTGCGTGCCGACCGGGGCGGCCATATCCCGGGCGCGGTTCACCTGGACTGGGTCAACCTGCAAAAGGAAGTGAACGGCGTAAGGGTACTGAAGAGCGAGAAGGAAATCCGCGCCCTACTCGCCGCCGCGGGCATCACCCCCTACCGGGAAATTGTGGCGCACTGCCAGACTGGGATTCGCTCCTCCTATGCCACTCTGGTCCTGCTGGGTCTCGGCTATCCGGTACGGAACTATGACGGCTCCTGGATCGAATGGGCCAACAATTCGGCGCTGCCGGTGGAGACGACCATCCGCACGGCAGCACGCTCGAAGGAATGACAGAATAGTTGAGCCCGGTCTCGATCCGATCCGGGCTTGGCGTGACAGATATTGAAAGGAATAGCACCATGCGCATGCAAGGAGTTGGAAACAGACAAGGTCCCTTTTGGCAACGCCTTCTTTTCCGGATCATGGGACGGCGGCCGGGGGGCGTTCCGGCTCCCCTGCGAATCTACGGCTGGCGACCGAAGATCCTGCGCTCCTTCCTCGGTCTGGGAAAATCGATTCGCGCCCCCGGAGAACTTCCCGAGAGGCTGAAGCGGCTGGCCATGTACTGGACGGCGCGGCAGGTCGAATGTGCCTTGCCCTGGAGAACTTCAGTGCCCGATTCAACCGGGCCTTCGGCATCGAGCCTGGCACCTGAAAGCAAACGGAGCTGCCGATCACTGGAGCTGCCGATCACTGTGATTGGCACCCTGCTGCGCAGGGATTGTCAGAATCAGCGAAGGCCATTCTCTTGGGTGTCATCAGCGAAACGGGCGACTGGTGAGGGTTTTCGGCAGTAGGTGCATGATGTCGAAGAGATCTTCCCTGACCCGATGTCCCAGCATGTTCATGCCATGCTTCTGAAGGATCCGAAGGGGATTGAAAAGGAATTTTCTGCGATGATTCCTGCTTGACGGGCATCGAACAACGATGAAGGCGTTAACCGACCAAGGGTTTTTCTGGCGTATTCACTTGTCCCCCTTGCCCGCAATATTAACGAAGAGCCCTGAAAGACGGCTCTCAAGTGCTTTGACATTCAGATGGGTCAAACCAAATTCGCGGGATAATACCTGAACCAATTCCTCGAGGTTGGCTAGTTCCCTTTCTGTCTTTCCCGCTGCTCCCGTCCTGCGAAACATGCGGCCATGGAGCGTAATGCGTCCGTCTTCGGTTGCCAGAGCGGCCATAGGTTCCCTGGTAAAAAATGAATCGGGATGGGTGGATGTGTAATGGTTGGCGGGAATATAATCCTGGGAGCGAACCGTACATGGAAGAAGACTGTACAGGTTCTTCCACGACGGGCCTATTGACCCCGAAAGCATGGTTTCAGCGTTCTCGGTCTCATCAAGGCGGTAACTGTCCGGCGCCTGGTTCACGATCGATCCGGTGTTCCACGGCAATGGCTCTCTGAGTGTGCTGCCACCAAATCCGACATCGCAAAGGTAAGACCGATTTTCTACCTTTACCTTTAATGCCATATGGGTAGGCAACGGCGCTGTTGCGCCCGTCACCCAGACTCTTCCCAGACGACGCTCCACAGCATAGTTAAAAAATTCAAGGATTTCAGCAAGCAGGGTGTTCAGCTCAAAACAATAACCGCCTCGTCCTTGTTCAACTATTTTGGTAAAAATGGCTTTCGGATCCAAGCTGATGCTCTGCCCCTCCAGAATCGCCATGTTCTCAAAAGGAACAGTCCGAGTCATGGCCCGATGCAAAGTCTGCAATCGTGGCAGTGGGGTGTCCGGGAGTGATCGAACGCCAAGGCGTTTCAAGCAAGCTTCAATATTTATCAATTCTCCGGCAGTTTTTACAACACCCATCCCTCACCTCTGGTATGCCGAAAATACCCCGCGCCTTATCTCATAGTCGGGACAGGTTCGTGGCGGCCGTCGATGCCGTAGACGATCTGCAGGGCGATACATGTCCTGTGATCAGGTAATCGTCGTGTTCCCTGCGGGGACGCTATCCACCATCTTGACTTGAAAGAACATTTTGTCCCGTCTTGGCCGATTGGTTTGGGGGTGCGCGTCCGGCTTTTATGGCGAGGATTCCCGCCGGGTAATCAGTCGAACCTGGCGTTCATGGAACCAGTAATACCAGATCCAGTTGAGCATGACGACAGTACGATTGCGAAAACCGATCAGATAATAAAGATGCAACAGCAACCAGATCACCCAGGCAAAATAGCCTCGAAAATTCATACCGAAAGCACTCGCGACTGCCGCGCTGCGACCAATCGTGGCCATACTCCCTTTGTCTCGATAATGGAAAGGTCGCAGGGACCGTCCCTTTTCTCTGGCCAGGATCGCTTTCCCCGCGTAGATCCCCATCTGCATGGCGACCGGGGCTGTCATGGGAAGAGCTGATCCGCCCTGTTCCAGATAAGCCATATCGCCGATGACAAAAACCTCCGGATGCCCTGGCAGGGAGAGATCCGGTTCGACCGGGACGCGCCCTCCGTGTTGCCGCGAGGTCCCAAGCTGTGCGGCTATTGGGGCCGCCTTGACGCCGGCCGACCAGAAGAGGGTATGGGCCGGGATCACCGCCCCATCCGCGAGGGTCACCTGCTCCGGCCCAGCGGCCATTACCCTTGCATTGAGAAGAACCTCCACGGACATGCTGCGCAGCTTCCTCAGTGTATAAATGCGCAGGCTTAGGGGCATGGTTGCCAGGAGCTGATCATTGGCCTCCACGAGAACCACCCGGGCCGCCTGCGTACTCAGTTCCGGATAGTCTTTGGCGAGAACGAAATGGACCAACTCGACAAGAGCCCCGGCGAACTCGACGCCGGTGGGTCCTCCCCCGACGATCACGAAAGTCATCAGAGCACGTTTTCTGGCAGGGTCCGGCTCAATAACCGCCCGTTCGAAGGCGGTCAGGATATGATTGCGCAACTCTTCCGCATGCGCCAGCTCCTTGAGATCGAAAGCGTGGCGTTGAACGGATTCCAGACCGAAAAAATTGGTTATGCTTCCGGCGCCGACAACCAGATAGTCGTAGGAGATGTCTCCGGTGACCGTCTGTATCTGGCGAGCGTCGATATCGATGGCGGTGACCTCGGCCAGATGGAAACGCGTATCTTGCCATCGTCGAGCCATCGCCCGTATTGGATGGGCAATGGATTCCTGTTCGAGACCGGCGGTTGCCACCTGATAGAGCAGCGGCTGGAACAAGTGATAATTGTTCCGGTCTACGAGAGTGACATCATGCCCATGGCCTTCCAGAATACGTGCCGCACGAAGCCCCCCGAATCCCATGCCGATGATGGCAACCTTTTTCTTCACCATAGCTGACCGATTTTTCCCATCGCGCCAGGGACGACGGTCGCTTCTTCGCAGGCAGCCAGTCCCTCGCGCAGGTCCTTTTCTTTTGTCCACTGCACCGCCCTCGTCTTTGATCCACCGCACACCAATTCAAACGGAGAGCTGCGATGCGGTGGATGTCCTCGCTGTGTACCGCAAAAAATGTGTCCGTCCTCCCGCCGGCGCCGGGTAGCTTATTGCCCAGCTCGTCAGTCTCAGGACGGGTCACGATCGCCTCAAGGCCAATCCCGCGCATAACAGACTCTCACTCTCTTGCTGGCAGATGTCAATGCCGAATACCAACAAAAGAAGGAAATCGATAGCATCTTGAGGGTGCCGGCGATGCCATGGTTGTATTCCGGCGTCACGAAGACGAGGGCATCGAAGCCGGGGATAGGGGGAGGGGAGCGCGGGATCGCCTCATCCGCTCCCGGCTTTAGAGGGCTTCAGACAAGAAAAAGCCCCCTGGAACCATGACACCATCCAAGTCGGACTCGAACTTTCAAATTCTTGAGTTTTGTTCACGATTAATTCAGACGGGTTCTTCAGAGAAAGAGCAGAGAAAAAGCAAAGCGGCCGACTTCCACATGGGAAATCGGCCGCTTGATTTTCTTTGGCGCCCCCCACGTTGGACGTTATTCGAATCTTTTTCACGCTTCGACAGAGGAGAGGCTGATCCCCGAAACGTCCAAGAAACATCTCCAGACTGCCGCGGTCGGATCTCGCCCTGGAACAAGCCGCCTTCTCGCCTACCTGACCATCTTATGCGACACCCACATCCACCTTCGCGGTGGCCGTGAGTTTCGCGCCAAAATCGAATGCACGCCTACAGTCCTGCGGAAATACCTTCTCGCGTCGCTCCTTCTTGGCCTTCGCGTCAAAGGCGGTTGATAGGTAGTGCGAATAGTCGCTGAATTGATAGGTGTCCGTGGACAACAGAAGATCGCAGTTCCCGAAAACTCGTCTCAAAGCCCCTTGCGAGGCAGCGAAGATCTTGTCGTAGGCAGGCAAATCTTTTTCGGGGATGTTCATCGTATACACAAGTCCTGCCCGGAGTTTGCCCGGAAAGATTGGCGCATAGCCGGGTGTGTAGGTGAGAAAGGGAAACAGGAGGCGTTCCAGAAACGACCGCATTTCCCCTGTTTCAGCACTGAAGTACACGGGGGTTCCCAAGATGAGAACGTCCGCCTCCGAGGCTTTCATCAGGATGGGAGTCAAGCCGTCGTTGACGGCACACCGCCCATAACTCGGGCCGCCTATTTTCTTGCAGGCAAAGCAACTGATACAGCCTTTGAAATCATGGTCATAGAGGTGCACCAACTCGGTTTCCGCACCCTTCTTGGCAGCGCCCGCCAGAGCATGCTCAAGCAACTTTGCGGTATTCCAGGTCTTCCTGGGGCTGCCATTAATTGCGATGGATTTCATGTGTTCTCCGTTTTTACGAAAGGATGATTGACATCCAACGGGGTTCAAGTGGTCCCAAATCGAACTGTTCGATAAATGTCGAAATGAACGATTCGAAAATAATCGAACCGTATTGTTTGGTCAAGCATGTTTTTGTATTATGCCCGTAAAAGGGGGAACAGCATGGTTGCGAAAAATATTGAACAGGAGCAACCGTCGCGCGATGAGATTGCCCTGCCCAAAGTGCTGCACGCACTAAGTGATCCGGTGCGACTGGAGATCGTGCTTAAACTCGCCGGGACCGGTGAAATCGCCTGCGGTTGTTTCGGCTTGGCCATGCCGAAATCTTCCTTATCCCACCATTTCAAGGTCCTGAGGAGCTCCGGGGTACTTGCCACCAGACGTGAAGGCAAGGAGTGGGTGAATAGCCTTCGAAGAGAAGATCTCGATGCACTGTTCCCGGGCGTTCTCGATTCCATCATCGCCGTGGGGCGTACGGGCCTCGGCAAGAAGACGACGGATCAGGCGGTAGGTAATCCCCCAAAGCGGGGGGCGACCCTCGCCGAGAAACCGGATGGCAGGGTGACGGCGCAACCGGTCACCGACGAGAACGGATTGGTGGGTTCAGCGAGCCTGGTCTTGCAAGGCCTTGATCGGAATCCAGTAGGCAGCGGCGACCTCCTCCGGATCGCGCCGCTGGGTCGGTGTCCCCGCGAGGAAGTAGACGAATGAGGCAACCCGTACGGACGGCGAGGGGATGGTCAGATCGTCCAATTGCAGGATGTGGTGGGCCGGTTGCACCAATGATGGGCGCCATCGGGTAGGAGGCGGGGCGCCCCCGCCGTCCGCCCACACCACCGTGCGTTCGGTTCCGTATACGGCGGTTCACAAAGCGTGCTGAAAGCGCCTGAGACGGTCGACTAAAGAAACCAGACCCAGGTTGTCGAAGAAATTTCTGAAAAGCATCGTTCATGTGCGAGGCGCCTGAGTTCAGGGGCCTCGCCCGTTTTGGGCCGACTTCCAGGCCCTGTGCTCCGTCAATTCCCGGCGCATCAGGTTTCCGGCTCGGGTGAAGGGGCGCCTCCACTGCCGCCATAGAATGCATCGCAGCTTCCGCCTGATCCAGCCATCGAGTTCATCGAAGAGTCCACCCCGCGTTCGGGGATAGGCGGCAACCACTCCTGTAGGCAATATGCTATTTTATTTATAGGTTCTTGCCTATTTTGCTTCAATATCGGCTATTGACTATATTTTATGTTTATAGCTAAATACCTATTGGTGAGACAGGAGGCCGATATGGACCAAAAGATCATTTCGACACAACATCTTGGCGAGGCGCTCCGGGCTGCCAGGAAAAAGAAGGGGATGACCCAACAGCAGACCGCAAGGTCGGTGGGCCTGGATCAGCCTTCGCTGTCGAAAATCGAAAGGGGGGAATCGAGTGCGCGCCTCGATACGCTTTTCCGGCTTTTAGCGGCCCTAGATCTTGAACTGCTCCTTCAGCCACGGCAGCAGCCGCGGGGGCAGAGCCAGGGAGATCGCTGGTAATGGGGCGCAAACGGATTTCTGCAGAGATGTTCATCTACATGAATGGCCAGAAGGTGGGCAGGCTGCTCCGGACTGCGGCCGGCAAATTGGAGATGACTTATGCCGAGGAGTGGCTGGGCTCCGAAGCCCGCCGCCCCCTCTCCCTCTCCTTGCCGTTGAGGAGTCAGAAGCACTCGGGCGAGGTGGTCGAGAACTTCTTCGACAACCTGCTGCCAGACAGCCAGCCGATCCGGAATCGCATCCAAGCCCGATTCGGTGCGAGAACGAACAGAAGCTTCGATCTTTTGTGGCACATCGGCCGGGACTGCGTCGGCGCTCTGCAGCTCTTTCCGGAAGATGCATCTATGGATATCCGAAGGGTAGACGCAGAGCCGCTCTCGGAGATGCAGATCGCAGAGACACTTCGCAATTACAGGACCATGCCCCTTGGCATGGGAGCGGATACCGAGTTTCGCATCTCGATCGCGGGGGCGCAGGAGAAAACGGCCCTGCTCCGTCTGCACCGGGAGTGGCATCGGCCGCTGGGGGCCACCCCGACCACCCACATCTTCAAGCTGCCGATCGGCCGCATCGAGCACAGCAACATGGATCTGAGCGACAGTGTCGAGAACGAGTGGCTCTGCCACCTGATCCTGAAAGCCTACGGAATTCCGGCCGCCAGCGCCAAAATCGCCACGTTCGACAGCATCAAGGCGTTGGTGGTCGAGCGGTTCGACCGTCGCTGGGCCGAAGACGGTTCCTGGATCATCCGTCTGCCTCAGGAGGATATGTGCCAGGCGCTGGGCGTACCTCCCGCGTTGAAATATGAAAGCGATGGCGGGCCCGGCATTGAGAGGATCATGGAACTCCTTTTCGGGTCCAGTGAGGGGCTTGCCGACCGGCGCACCTTCATGGCCACACAGGTCGTTTTCTGGCTCCTCGGCGCCATCGATGGCCATGCGAAAAATTTCAGCATCTTCCTGCTCTCGGGGGGAGGCTTCAGGCTCACTCCCACCTATGACATTTTGTCCGCCTACCCGCTCCTAGCCAAACGGCAGTTGGACCAAACCAATCTCCGGATGGCAATGGCCATCAGAGGGAAGAGCCGCCACTATGGCTGGGCCAGAATCGCGCATCGACACTGGCTGGGGACAGCCCAGGCTTGCCGCTTCCCTGCAGATGAGATGGAGGCGGTCATCGGAGAACTCCTGGAGAGAATGGATGAGGTATTGCAAACAGTAGCGGACCAGCTACCCCCCTCTTTTCCTGCCGATGTCTCAGCACCGATCTTGGACGGAATGAGGGGAGCGCGGGATCGCCTCATCCGCTCCCGGCTTTAGAGGGCTTCAGACAAGAAAAAGCCCCTGGAACCATGACACCATCCAAGTCGTACTCGAACTTTCAAATTCTTGAGTTTTGTTCACGATTAAATTCAGGCGGGTTCTTCAGAAAAAGAGCTGAGAAAAAGTAAAGCGGCCGACTTCCACATGGGAAATCGGCCGCTTGATTTTCTTTGGCTCCCCGGGCCGGATTCGAACCAGCGACAGGGTGGTTAACAGCCACCTGCTCTACCGACTGAGCTACCGGGGAATGAAGAATATCTCTGGCTAACTGATTACTTAAGTCTTATGCCTTGTAATCGGCTACAAAACCGGAGGTTTAAACCGCTGAAAACCAGTGTCGTCTCAGAGACGAGGCAACCTTATACAACGCAGGAAAAAGGATGTCAAGTGCGTTTTCCCAAACAGCAAATTGCGAGCGTCGTCGGCCCGCCCACCGCCTTCTCACCAATAATGCGGACCTTCCCGACGTTCATTCCGCTCGTCCAGTGTCGCCGGCGGGCTCTCGATGCGCGGGTCCAGTCGATCGGCCTGCGCCGGCGATCAAAGGATCCGGCGATTGAAATTGACTAATCTGATGTTAGCGTGGGAACAGCGGTGGTGATTATGTCCGAATCCGACGATATCCTCCGATTATCCAGGCACTCAAGTGAGGAACATGCCATGCCGAAAAAACCATGGGTAGACCAGGAAGTATGTATCAGTTGCGGTCTGTGCATTTCCAACATCCCCGACGTGTTTCGCTTCGCCGAAAACGGCAAAGCGGAGTGCTATGACCCCAACCGGTGGTCCCATGGTGCAGATCGATTTACAACGCATGGCTCGACGAGGAGATTGAAATAGAAACCATCAGTCTGGTCGTCAGGCCGCATCCTCCCTTTCGTCTCGATCTGACGGTCTGGGCTTTACGCCGCCGCCCCGACAACCTCGTCGATCTCTGGGACGGCACTACCTACAGGCGAGCGCTTGTGCTGCTCGGAAGACCTGCCGTTGTCGCGGTCCGGCAATCGGGGACCGGGTTGTCGCCATTGCTGGATGTTGCCGTCACTGCACCAACCATAGGTAAGGGCCTGGTGGCGAGAGCAATCGACGTTCTCGGTGCGACTCTTGGGCTGAATGTGGAGATGAGCGGATTCTACGAACTTGCGGCGGGTGACGATATCCTTGGCCCACTGGCCGAACGCTTCAAGGGGGTGAAGCCTCCCCGCTTTCCTACCATTTTCGAGGGAATGGCCAATGCGGTGGCGTGCCAGCAATTGACCCTCACTTTCGGGATTCAGCTGCTCAACCGGATGGTAACCGCCTTTGGTCTACGCGAATCACCGCAGGCGCCTGCCGCATTTCCCCGGCCGGAAGAGATCGCGGCGCTTGATCCGGAAGCGTTTCGCACTCTCGGCTTCAGTTACCGGAAGGGGAGCGCGCTGATCGGGCTGGCGCAGACCGCCTGCACTGGAAGCCTGGAAAAACTGCATAGCCTCGATGACGAAGCAGCGCTTGGTTTTCTCTGCTCGTTGACCGGCATTGGCCGCTGGTCCGCGGAATACGTATTGCTGCGCTCTTTGGGGCGGACCAATATTTTCCCCGGAGACGACGTCGGGGCCCGGAACAATCTTGAACGTTGGCTGGGCTTGCCGGCGCCCCCTGATTATCGGGAGATACGCAGACTTATGGCGCGCTGGCAGCCATATGCGGGCCTGATCTATTTTCACCTCCTCCTCGATCGCTTGGAGGCGGCAGGATATCTTTAAGCGAAGCCGGCCCGTGTTTCAAACAAGCTGGAGTCCCACCTTCTCTGCCTAAGCTCCTTCGGCGGACCCGCCGCTCATCGCCCCCGGGCCAGATAACTTCCGGCTGCGGCGAGATATTCGCGCAGCAGGAGGGGAAACTCGGGAACCACCGAAGTGCGGATGGAATCGCGCGCCAGCAAGGCGTCGCTCCAGCGTTTCACCTTGGGGAGTTCAGCGCAAAGCCCAAGAGGGCGGATTTCGTCCAGAAGGGAAATGCGCCAGAACGCCGGGGCGATGGCGGCATCGATGAGCGAAAATTGCGGTCCGTTGAAAAACGGTCCCTCGCCCAGTCGGTCCTCCAGACGCTGCAGTTTTTCCCGCGTCACCAGTCGGGCTTGTTCTTCAGGTCGATGTAGGTGATGTCGTAAGCGACGTTCTTTTCGTTCAGGAGGACGACCGCCCTCTGCACATAAGGTCAAAGCTTGAAGCTGATCAGTTCGAGTTTTTCCGCCATGCGCATCTTTCTCCGATTCGGTAGGGTTTCATTTGCAGGTAGATCTTAGCGAATGGACACACGATGTCAAAATGTCCCCAAGAATGTCCCAGAATTCGGACTTTTCGGATAAAAAAAACCGCCTAAAGGCGGGGGGGGGACTCTGCATCACCGGGTGTCTATGGCATCTTACCTCAATCGCTGAGTTCCTCCTGCACGCCCGGCAGTCCCTTGATCGTCGCGCCGCCGGTGGAATTGGTCGATTGCGTCCGCCCCGGCTCGTAGACGAACGGCCAGTCGGCGTAGGTCGCCGCCCCCTTGAAGCTCTCGTATCCCAAGGGAAAACCATCTTGTTTAAAGGGTTTCTGGGTGCTGGCGCTCTTTACCCCCTTGATCCGTCCGGCCGGATCCTTGATCAACTCCCAGTCCCCGCCGGTCATCGGATCCGTATAGAGTTTGCGCAGATGCCGGTTGACGCCGAGGGCGCGAGGGTCGCGCACCAGATCCTCCAGGGAATTTGGGTAATTGGCGCCGCCGGGGCCGGCGCCGACCCGGCCCGGACTGCGGTCAACGGGCTGCCGGGACGGCTGCGGCTGATTGCCCTGACGCTGGTTGGCATAGCTTTCGATGCCCCTGCGGATCTGGTCGCCGCGGAAAAAGAGTTCTTCTTCCCTTTCCCGTTGCATAACCGTTTTCCAGGTGGAGCCGGCCATGCCGGCGGACAGACCGAGGATGACGATCATGACCAGCACCACCATCAAGGTGACGCCGCGCTGATTGTGCAGCGGATGAGCGATACGGATACATCTCCTTGCCGGCCGATGGGGAATCGTTGTCGAATGCAAAGTCGTTATTCCGGCTCCGTCTTGTTGTACGGGTCTTCCGCTTCGGCGGCGCGCAGCTGATCGCCATCCGTTTTTCGCGGCGCTCTTTCCACGATTCGGTGCCGATTAAGCACCTTGATGATTTCAGTGACCAGGGGAAGATCATCCGAATGCAGCCGGCGCAGCGCCCGGAGCATCTCGGGACCTTTTTCCTGCATGAACAGCGCCCCCAATCCGGCGGAGTACAGATCTTTGCCCTCTGCGATCGCACTGTCATGAAAAAAGTATCCGACGCTTACCTCCAGTGCTTCGCTGAGGCCGAGCAGGATTTTCAGGGAAGGCAGTTGTTCGTCTCTTTCTATTTTGCCGATGTAAGTGTAATCCAACCCGCCGCTGATGCGGGAGGCAAGTTCCTTTTGCGTCAATCCCTTCATCGTTCGCAAGCTCTTCAAGCGTTGGCCAATTGCGACTTTCAATGCAACTCCTTGCCGGGACAGGTAAATTTCGGAACGGCCTCCCTGTATAGCGGTAATTGAAGGTTTAGTCAATAGCGCGGTAAATGACTGACAGGCACTTTTGTGTTGACATATATGCCTATATATCTTACAAGTCGTCTGTCAGGAGTCGGGTGGTGAACAAATCCAGGTTCTTGCAGGAGCTGCAAAAAATAACTGACGAGAAGTCTTTGGAGGCCGATGCCGTCCGGCTGTATCTGCTCCTTCTCGCCAACTGCCGGGGAACGGGTTGCGGCAAAGTCTCCCGAAGCATGATCAGCAGCGCTCTGGGCGGCAATTTTTCATTCGTGGCGCTGAAAGCAGCGTGTCACTCCCTGCGGGAAAACGGGTTGCTCGAATCCTTCCGTTTTCAGTCGGAGGAGGAAATCGATCACAGCTTTACGATGACCTACCGTCTGTTGACGGTTACCGACGCATTCTGCTGATGGAGGGGACCCATGGTCGATTCCGGCATCCTCATCGTTGATGACGAAACCACGATACTGAAAATAACAATAAGCGTCTTTACCGTTGCCGGCTTGCAAGTTTACTGGGCCGAAAACGGGGAGGATGCCTTGCGGCTTCTGGCCGGTTGGCCGCTTCGGTTGCTGATCACCGACTGGCATATGCCCGGTTTGAATGGGCTGGAACTGGCCGAAAAGGCCAGAATCTTGAAACCGGATTTGCGTATCGTTCTAACCACGGCTGGAGACCCGCCATCCCCGACGCAGTTGAAGGCGGCCGGGATTTCATGCGTTTTGCGCAAGCCCTTCAGAATGAAAGCGTTGCTGGATCTATTGGACCCCGAGGATGCCCCGGCCCAGGGTTGATTTTACCTGCTGCGCAGTTTCGAAAGCAGCCGCAGCAGTTCAAGGTACAGCCAGACCAGGGTGACCACCAGGCCGAAGGCAGCATACCATTCCATGTATTTCGGCGCCACCCCGTCGCCCCGCTCGATGAAGTCGAAGTCGAGGACCAGATTGAGGGAGGCGACGACTACCACGAAAAGGCTGAACAGAATGCCGATGGTTCCGCTTGCGTGGATGAAGGGGATTTGCCAGCCAAAAAAGCCGCCGACGATGCTGACCAGATAAACCAGGGCGATGCCGCCGGTGGCCGCCACCACCCCCAGCCGGAAATTGTCGGTGACCTTGATCAACCGTGACTTGTAAGCCAGCAGAAGACCGAACAAAACCCCGAAGGTAAGCATGATCGCCTGGATGACAATGCCGGGAAATTGCACCTCGAAAATCGCCGAAATCCCCCCCAGGGCCACTCCCTCCAGGCCCGCATAGATCGGCGCCAGCACCGGCGCCCATTGCTGCTTGAAGACGGTGACCATGGCGACAACGAAGCCGCCGATGAAACCGCCGATCATCCACGGCTGCACCGCCGGAGCGCCCTGGCTGAAAAAGAGATTCCACGTCCAGCTGGCGCCGATGACCACCAGCGCCAGCAGGATAACGGTCTTGTTGACCGCTCCTTGCAAACTCATTGTTTCCACTCCCGGCAGGGAGCGGGTAAAGACGTTTTCTTTCAGGACGGGATTGCCTGTTCGCATGAAACCTCCGAAAATCCGTTAACAAAGAACCACTTGAGCTGACCGCCTACTTCCGCACCCAGCCGCCGTTCTTCTCAAGATACCACCCCGGCGCCGCTTTTTCGCGCCAGGTTTCGGCGAAAATGGCCCGCACTTCGTCGGCCCGGTCCGGGAAGCCGTTGGCCCGGGAGATCTCCCGGTACAGGCGCAAGCGATCGTCGTTTTCCGCCTGCACCAGGCGGCTGGCGGCGCCGCGCGCTTTCAGGTCGAGGCCATCGGTATTGCGCACCTTGAGCAGTCCGTCGCGGCCGATGCCGACATTGCCGGCATCGAGAAACGGGAAAAGCTCGTTGGACCGATTTTTCATCGCTTCGCGGATGGCGCGGATCTCGGGGGTGCTGACGTCGATGTCCTGGGCGGCGTAAGCGGAGGATGGTTGCAGCCATTGCAGAAAGGAGCTGCCCGGGGATTTTCCCGCTGGCGGCGGCGCGTCCTGCGCCCGCTCCCCCCAGACCTCGTCGACGATGCGGCCGGCGGCGCCGCGCACTTCCTCGGCCGGAAAATAAATATTGATGGTGACACAGGAAAGAATGGCAAGCGCGGATAGCAGGGAGAGTGCACGGGTCAATGCTTTCATAAAATCCATCCCCAATTTAGAGTTACAGACGATCTACGACGGAAGATGCCGGGCAGTTTAATGGCAACGGTGAAAAATATCAATTTTCTCCAACCTGCATCGGCCGCTCGGTGCGATCGATGCGCTGCAGGCGTTTGACCATTTCCTTGAAGGATATGGTATGCACCGGGGCGACGATGTCGATTTTCGGTGGCAGCCAGCCGCCGAAAACGAGGTAACGGTCGGAGCCGGGGCGGGCGGTCCCTTCCATGGTAAAGACATCGTTGCGCAGGGAACAGGCGATGGCGATTTTTCGATAGCGGTAAAAATCGACGAAGCGGTAAACCCCCCGGGACAGGACGGCGGAAAAACCGCCCTCGCTGAGCACCGAAATATTCCGCAACGCTTTGACGCTGATGTTGCGCCGCCCCCTCTCGCGAGTTGCTAAAAGAGCATCGAAGGCCGCCGGGGTGTTGCCGAACAGGCGAAGATCGTGCACATAGCCGTCCGCCGTGCCGTTGATTTCCCCGAAGGCGAAGGTGCGGGTCAACTGGGCGAGATCGATCCCGGCGAAATCGACATCGGCGTAATAGTTGGGATAACCGGAAAACAGCGATTCCAGGCGCAGGTTGCGCACCCGGATGTCGCCGGCGAAGGCGTCGATCTCCAGGACGCCGTCGGCGGCGACGGCGCCTTCGGCATAGCGAATGCGCCCCAGGTCGGCGGAGAGCCGCCCTTCCATGGCGGGAAGATCGAGTTCCCGGGTCAGAGAGCGCAGATCGATGCCGGCAAGTTTGAGGCGCGTGGCCAGCCGGGGGCCGGTTGCCGGAAACTGCGCCGACATCTCGGCGAACTGCATTTCGCCGCCGGCTATGTTGAACAGCAGGGGACCGTTCAGGGCAAAACTTCCCGGAGCGCTCAATATGCCGATGGCCGATTGCGCCAGTACCGCCGGGCCGACCTGCAGATGGTCGAAATTCATTTCGCCGGGCGCGGGTTCTCCCTGCCAGGAGTCATCCGGTTGGCTGGACAGCGCAAACGGAATAACACCGTGCCCGCCCTGCGCCGACAGCCGCAACGTCGGCCAGTCAAGGTCCAGCGCCTGCGGCCGCACTTCGCCCCGCAACCGCCAGGAATTCTCGGTGAAAGCAGCGCTCATTTCGCCGTCGACCGCCCCGGCGAGTTCCAGGCCGCCCAGGGCCGGCAGCATCCCGGCGAGTCCGGCGCCGAAACCGCCGGTCAGCGCCCGGTCGAGCGCCGGAACCGAAAAGGATGCGCGGAGCGCTCCCTCATTTCGGGCCAGGCTCCCGGTGAGGGCGGCGGCGATGATTCCGGCCACGTCCAGCTTCGCTTCCTCGATGCGCAGCCCGCCGGCGACGGGGTCGAGGGCGCCGCGCAGGCCGATCGACGCCGGCAGAGCGGCCAGATCGGCGTAGAAGGCATCCTTGAGCACCTCGCCGACGCCGAAATCGGCCGTTACGTCGATGGCAACCGTGGGCGCTCCGAGCCGGCCGGCAACGATTCCCCGGCCGGCCAAATGGCCGCCGGTGAAGCCGCTGAGGCCGTCCGGAGAAGTGTAGTCCAGCCCGGTCAAGGAAACGGTCTCCAGGCGCAGGCGATAATCGTCCGCCGCCAGTTGGCCGCCGATCCGCCCGGCGATCTTCCCTTTCGGCCAACCCTCCCCGGAAAGCTCCGCGGCGAAACGTCCCTGGTCGAAGGCCATTGCCGTCGGCCCAGGGCGCACCTGTCCGCTGAGGGCCGCCTGCCGTAAACCGCCGCCCCCCGGCATTTTCACCAGAGCCGCCCGCAGCCCGATCCGGGCGCGCCAGCCCCCCGGCGAATCGCGGACAATCTCGGCGTCCCCGCTCACCGCTTCCGCCCCGGCGAGCAGATCGGATCGATGCCCGGCGCCCAGCAGGGGCAACAGGTCGACGCCGGCTACCGGCAGCAGTTCCAACCGCAGGCGCTCCGGCGTCCCGCGCAGGCGGGCTAGCATGCGATCCCCCAGCGAGATTGTTGCCGATCCGCTCAGGACGCTCGATTGCTTCTCCACGGTCATATCGGCCGAAAGTCGCCCGAGATCGACGAAAAAATCTTTTTGCCGTGGATTCGGCCGTCCGGTGAGCCTGCCATGCAGGCGCGCCTGCCCCGGGGCCAGGGAAAATTCGGCCGCCACCGAGACGCCGCCGGCCAGGGGCGGCAGGTCGCCGCCGAGCAGCTGCTGTTTGAACTCGGCGGCGGCGTCGGCTTGCAGATGCAGCGCGCCCTTTGCCGCGCCCTTCGCATAGCGTCCCCGCACCGTAGCGTCGGCGCCAGCCAGGCGAAAATTGCCGTCGCCTCGCCAATCCTCCCCCCAGCCGCTGAACTGAAGGCGCGCCTGCGAAATCGGCAACCGGGTCCCCTCGCCGTCCGTCACCTCTGCCGTTGGCACGTCCACCTCGATATACAAAGTCGCTTCGGTCAGCCGGATGCGGGCCTGTGGTTGCTCCAGGGTGAAGCGCCAACCGGCCGGGAGCGGCGTTTCCAGGCCGAAGGCGGCGAGAAGGTCGGTGAGCCGGTCGCTGTCGAAATCGGCCATGCCGAAAGTGCCTTCGGCGGCCGGACCGGCAACGGGAAGGGCGACGACGAGGGGCGATGCGAGCAGCGCATGCTCTTCCCAGCGGAGTTCTTGCAGGGTGAGGGTAGGGGTTTGCCAGTCCAGTTCGCCGCGAGCGCGCAGGGGGATGCCGTCGCCCTCGCCGAGGCGAGTGGCCACTTCGAAAAAGGAGACTGGTTGCAAAGCACCCTTGAACTCGAAGGCTGCGGCCTGCCATTTTCGACCGCCGGCGCTCAGGTGCAGCCGCCCGTTGGCAATCTCCAGGCGATCGATATTCAGCGGCGGCCGGTCGGGAAGCGACGGCGGGCTGGCTTCTTCTGGCGTCGCTATAATGGAGAGGGAAGGTTTCTCCAGGTGAAGGGAATGGATGTTGCGGGCGAGAAGCCCGGAAAGCGTAAATTCGGCATCCATGTGCGGGACGGACAACCGCCACTCCCCTTCCCGTTCGAGGCGCAGGTTCTCGACGGACACCGTTCCGGTAAACAAGGAGACGGAAGAAAAGCGGCCGATGCGCACCCGCGCGTCCAGACGGTTGGCCGCCACCCGCTCCAGCCAGGGCCGCAGCGATTCCGCTAAGCGTTCGGGATACAACAGGACAAGGCCGCCGCCGAACAGCAGCAGGAAGATGAACAAGAGAACCGGGGGCGGGGGCAGTCGGCGCATGGCACAAGGGGATGCATCCCCTGCTCAGAACAAAAGGCCCACCCGGCCCCCCCTTGGGGCAGGGGGGGCGGGACAAATCAGGACAAAATGGAACGGTGGTCGCGAAAGAGTATGGCTGAATGACAGGAATTCGGGGCCAGCGTCTCTATTTCCAGAGAACCTTGATCACCGCCGAAAAGTCCTCCTCGCCGCGGCCATCTGCGACCGCCTGCGCAAAGGTGCGGCTCACCGCCTCGGCGGCGGGCAGATTGAGTTTGTCCCTGGCCGCCATCTCCATAACCCGCGACAGATTTTCCTGGACATATTTCAGGGCCAGATTGCGGCTGAAATCGCCGCGGGCGATGGCGCGCCCTTTGGCCTGCAGCAGCGGCGATGAAACCCCGCCCGAATCGAGCACCTCCAGCACCTTTTCGGCGGAAAATCCCAGTTTGTTGCCGAGCACCAGCCCTTCCGCCACCGCCTGCATCAGTTCGGCCTGCATCAGGTTGACCACATACTTCATCCGGGTGGCGTCCCCGACCTGACCGACATGAATGATATTAAGGCAGAA
>Ga0265293_10006808_pt1 | contig 17995 bp, 17 predicted proteins | sample Munlanlewell138R_FD_192505 | JGI IMG/M metagenome (GOLD analysis project Ga0265293, IMG submission 192505) | Leachate microbial communities from a municipal landfill in Southern Ontario, Canada - Leachate well 138R | ecosystem: Engineered > Solid waste > Landfill > Unclassified | place: Canada...
GTACTAGGTTGGGGTCTTGCACCTCGACCTCCTGAACCTCAGGTGCCTCAATCTTTTCCCCTGTGTCGTCTAAATTTTGTTGAGGATCGGTTTGAGCCTCTTGCTCATTATCAGTTTCTAGAGCTTCCTCATCTGCAAAGAGCTTCAGTTCATCTTTATCATCTGCTTGAGTAGTTTGATTGTTTTGATCCTGATCCGACATGATTTATGAAATAATTTAAATAATTAATTGATTAGAGCTTTCATAAGATTTTGTAAAATAAAATCAACTCCAGAGATGTAGAGGGCGAGAATAGCACTCACAATCACCACCAGGACTGTTTTATTAATGGTTTGCTTTTTACTTGGCCAACTAACTTTTTTAAGTTCTGACCAAACTTGTCCAATATATTTTTTTAAGAATTTCATGATAAAGAGGTTATTTTAACAGAAAAGTAAAAAAACAAAAGTTGGAAGCAAAAGTCTGATAAATTGAAAAATGTTTTGCAGTAACCTTCGCTTAAAAGTCAATCAAGAATTAGAAACCTCGCTAGGCGGTTGATCACTCCTAGATTCTACCTGAGGTATCTCGATCTCTTTTTCTTTTAACCGCGAGATCATGGGTGAGGTTGGGTTTTGATTATGATCAAGTTTAAGTTCGGTACTGCTGTATGTTGGTTGGGTTTCAGAATTACTATCAGCAGTTTCAGCGCTAGGGTTAATCGGAATGGTTTGATTATCTTCTTGATTATGCTGAGGCGTTTGTTCAAGTTGAGAAAAATTTGAGTGCGGGTATTTAATCTTTTTTCTTGAACTGACAAAGGTGACAATTGCCACCAATATTATTAAACCGATCAATCCTAATCCCAGCACAAAAAAGATTGAGGTATCAGAGTCAGCTAAAAAATTATTGATTAAGCCAGCAATGCCAGAGGTAGCTTTTTCTTCGGGCTCAGGTGAAGAGGGAATAAGTGGCACCTCAGCCTCGATTGAGTCGGTCGCAGACGATGCGGTGGTTATGGGTGAGGGGGTGGGTAGGACTGCTGAAGAAGTTGCTTCTGGCGTGGTTGCTTGTCCGCAAGTTGGATCTTCTGGTTGAGAACTCAGACGACACAGGCCCTGATAGCAAAGATGGTTTGAGTCACACTGGTTGTTGTTAATGCAAGGTTCGTTGCAAAGTTGCACCTGTGGTTCAGTTGCAGGCGAAACCGACGGTACAGTGTTATCAGCCTCATCTGCCAAAGGATCACAATAAGGACTGTGGGGATTGGTTACTAGTCGACAGAGTTTATTAAAACAAAAATGATTTGGTGGACATTGATGATTGTGCTCGCAGGCTTGGTTGCATTCAACAGTTTGCTCCTCAGCACTACTGGCTAATCCTTCTGTTCTTTGTTTGTGTTGGATAGAGCTGGTTGAAACAAAAACACCCACAAAAACAATGATGAAGACGATTATTAGATATAACGCTTGAATCGGAACTTGAAAAAATTGAGAAAATTGCTTGATGGCAGAGGGCTGTTTTGTCATTTGTAAAAGTTTAATTATTTATAGAATACAAGTTTTGAGGTGAGAGGGCAAGTGGAAACTGAAAGGTTATAAAAAGTTACAAGCTTTGGTAGATTAAACTATCTTTGTCATAGCATCACCATTGCTTAATTAGGCTTATAGTTTTTATATCAAAATAATAATCACCGCTCATTTTCCTCTAGGACACCTCAGCTCTCTAAATTGACAAGGCCTATAAAGATAGACTATAATATCTGTTGTTATTACAAGGCAAGGTTAAAAAACGAGGTTGAAAGTAACAGGCTGGCTATTGTGTGAAGTAAGAGATTGGGTATTGTTCATAAATAGCGTTATAAGCTTTTATTGAATCATCTTAAATATATGCCAAGCAATCCAGAAAATAAAAAACAAAGAACAATTTCTAGAAGAAAGTTTTTACAATATGCTTCCTTACTGGGAGCAGGTGCTGTTTTTGGCAGTTCCTGCCAAAAAGAGGAGCAACCCACCCCAACTTCCACTCCAACCAGTGAGCACACTCCTACCAAACTAGCCTCTCCAACAGTAGAGCCAACCATAGAACCAACCAAGACCCAGCTACCAACCCAAACTCCTGAACCCAGCCCAACGATCGAGACCATCTCTTATCAAGGCACCAAGCTAACAAAAGAGTTTCTAGTCTCTGCATTCTCTATTGGTGGTGGTGATGAGGAGGTTTCTCCAGAAACCTTTGCTACCCCAACATCAGGTGAACCTGTAAACCCAAGAATGTCAATGCAAGAATTGGTAGAAAAGTATGTTGCAGCAGGCTGGGATGAGGAACTCTCTTTTCAAGGTTTAACCGATAATCCTGTTAATGTTCTTAAGACCTTGGTGAGTATTGGCTCCTATACTGGGGTGAAAAACGGAGTCTACAGCCCTGGTGGTATTGACGGCCAGGAAGTTTTACCACTCCTCTCAGGCACAACCTTGCTAAGAGTAAGGTTAACCAGTGTCCCTTCTGAAATTGCTCAACAAACACCAGAGGTTCAAAGAGGAGTCTTGCCCTCAGGTTTGACACTTAGGTCCAACACTGACATGACAGTCATTGGTAAGGTAGATAACTTTGAAGAGATGGACTGGACCCTAGTTGCTTTTACTGACTGGTTTAGAGCTAGTAAAGAAGAGAAGGTTGCTCCCAAACAGTACTTTGCTCTTATCCCTAGCTCTCTGCCCGGAGATCCAGACAATAAAGATGCCTTTACTTTACAAAACCTGCTAGCAAAAGAAGGTTTTGAGTTTAAAAACAACCAAGTTTCCTTTACTGACAGTCAAGGAAGAAACGCGATGTGGAAGTTAAACGAGGTGGTCGATCCAGAGCTTAAGGTTGAGGTGCGCGAGTCAGCCGGGATGTTCTTTGTTGACCAGATGCAGGGTGAGCTTCTGGCTAACCCAGTTGTTCCCTATCCTGATGAGCAAGCCCTGAACCTACCTGAGTACTGGAGTGCAGAAAAAAGAGTAGACAAAGACAACACGACCTACTTTGTTATTACCAATCTAGCCACCACAGATGAAGACCCGGTTGATCTAGCTGAAGCTCGCTATGATGCTAAGACTAAACAGTGGTCATGGCAAAAGATATACAAGGAGGTTGAACAACCAACTTGGTTACCCACAGTCTCAAACGCAATAGCTAGGTTTAATGACACAGAGTCAACCTGGCAATACTTTAGCACTGATACCCAAGAAAAAGATCAGTACATCGTGAGTGTTAAAGAAGGAGAGGCTGGCTATGAGTTTTATCAATATGCCCAAGAGTTAAGACCCCAACTTCATCCTGAACTGTTTGCTGTCTCAACCGTGGAAGAGATCAAGGCCACTGGTCAACCCAAGATCTTGTTCTGTGATGTTACCAAGGTAGATAAGTTTGAGGTTATCTTAACTGAAGACGAACTGAATTATCCCTATGTTCTATTAGCTTTCTTTGAGTTTAAAGAGGCAACCGATCGGGTTAATATATTTTATCCTTATCTAAAGGAAGGCCAGGCAAATCCTAGCTATCCGCTACAGGTAATTTATTTTGATAGTATAAATACTGTAATGGAGCCAACGGCTGTTATTGCTATGAGCTCCGGATTTCAGCAATATAGAACTATGGACCTAGATGAGCTCCAGATAGATCGAACTGGAGAGATGGCTAAACTTGGTCAAGTACTCCTTGCTATCAAGACCGGTTGTATCTCTTTTGTTGGAAGACCTAATTTTGATGATAAACTGAACCGGATGACCTTAGACACCTTTGCCAAAGACCCTAACGGTCGGATCTTGTATCTTGAGCAATAAAAGAGGTTCCATCTCGTTGACACGCACTGTTGTTTTTTTGTTATTATAAGAGGTGATGTTAAACACCCAATCTTTTAACTCAAAGACCTTTTTATTACCTCTGTTGTCCTTTTTGATACTTATTATCCTTGGGGTTGGTTTTTACTTAGGTTATTACTTACCTAAAACAAAATACTGCCCGTTTGCTAACAAATCAGTGTGTTTGACTGGTAAAAGGTATGAAAAGAATCAATGGCAAGGAGAGTTAGCAGGCCAAGCCTTTAAGCTTAAAAACTCACAAAAGATTACTGCTCCGTTTGATGGTAAGTTCTTATTCTCCTCACACACCAACATTAACTTTGAGAACCAGCATCTAGGAGTGGTCTACTCACTTACCTTTGAAAACGAGGAACTTGGCACAATGGGTCTATTGGCAAATAAAGCCTACTTACTAAGAGGCAATGTTGCTGAATTGCAAGAGGTAAAGGCAGGTGAGATTGTGGCAGAGATACATCCTGAAGGCATCAGTTTTTTAGATAATTACTCTGTTATCAAGCTTGGACCGATCAAATGAGAATAAAAAAAACTGTTTTTATCTTAACTCTTGTTTTACTCCTTTCTTGTTTTAAAGGTGTAAAGTTAGTTTTTGCTGTGAACTGGCATTGCCCAGACGATCAGTCTTATTTTAACTGCCTTAACAGAGGCTTGAGCAATTGCCAGGATCTTGGTTGTATTGATCTGGACAGCATTGTTTCTTGTGCTGATTCCACAGACTGTAACTGTATTGCTGTAGGTAACGAGTGCGAAGGTCAACAACCAGATATTTGTTTGGGCAGGACAGGAGGTTGGCTTTATAAATTTAATGGAGTATGCACTAGACCACTTCCAGTTGTTCCAGGTTATTGCCCAGGCAGGTGGCTTTATATATATAGCGAATGTAGCTCTGGAGATAGGTGCGAAGACTCCAGAGTGGGAAATGTAGCAGGAGCATGCGGAGGAACAGTTACAGCTGGCACTAATACCACTGGCGTGATCTTGGCAGGCAACTGTAATGCAGGAGGTTGTCCTAGCACAGGTTGCCAAAATGGATACCACTATAAAACCTGTTGTAAATATAATGATCTTGACGGCTCAGGCGGACCAAGCCCTGGAGATACTTTAACCGGAGCAAGAACTACTTGTCAGAACTGTGCTGTAGATGGTTGCTGTTCTCTGAATGGAGGCACTTGCGTGCGCACAACTGAATGTACAGCAGGGGCGGTTCTCGTAAACTATCAGGATTGGTGTTGGACTTGGAGTGGAGGCTCTACCCCCACCGCTGGCCCCACCACGCCTGTTCCCACTTCTGCGCCCGCGATCTGTCATATTGGTGGTAGCAACGCTGATCCAAAAGCTTGTGATGGCTGGACCGAGATTAAACTACCTCAGACGGCAGTTATTGGTCAAAAGGTCACACTGGAAATGTATGTGCACCCTGGGTGGAAGACCAGCTGTTTTGATAATAAAACAGTTGAGGCTTTTACACTTCCTGGAGCACCAGAGGCGCTTTCCTTGCCAGTATCAAACTGGTCAGTTGTTAGCTCTGATGGTGACTTTCCTTTGACTGCTGGTGGAACCACTCAGTATTTTTCAAAAGGGGTCAAGAAAGGGACTTACCTATGGGATACCACTGGTAGAAAACCAGGAGAATATTGCTTTAATAATTATATTTCTGGTCATAGTGACAACTGTCCCTGGAATGCTTGTTGCGATCGAGAGTTCAGGGTAAGTGATGGCATTGGTGCCGAAGGGCCGTGGACTAGATGTCAGATCATTGCAGGTATCTGTGGTCATAACTGTATCACCCTGAGTACGCCCGCTCCCACTCCCACCCCTTCCCCAATCCCGACCTTGTCCTGCTCGATAACGATCAATTCTGGTGCGAGTTGTACAGACAAACTGGTGGTAGATTTATCTGACTTTCCTGAAGGAGCAACAGGCATGAAATTCTGGAACGAGGGAGAGGGTTCAGAACCGAGCGAGTATGAACCTATCTCGTCAACCAAAAAATGGACGATTAATGGCTGGCCTAATTCAAGAGTAAATGCCAGGTTTAATAATCAGCACAGTGTTTCGTCTTATTGTCATGATAGTATTTCTTTCCCTTGCCCTACCCTACCTCCTGGAGTAACCCCTACCCCAACCCCCAGTCCCACTCCAACCCCCAGTCCCAGTCCTATCCCTACCTCACCACCAGGAGTGACTCCTACCTCAACCCCAAGACCTACGGCAACCTCAACACCAAGACCAACCGCAACCCCCACCCCTACCCCTACCCCTACTCCCACTCCAACTTCTATACCTTGGTTTCAAGCGGTTGGTGGCAACCTTTATGCTCAATCATTGATCAGTTCTTATATTCCGTTTTACAATCGAGGTGGTCCTTGCATCTTGGCAAACAACTGTCGACCAGCCCTGATAACTTGGCTTCCTTTTGCTAATGGTGTCCAAAACACCCCGGGTTTTCCTATCACTGCTGGTGGCCTGATCAGAACTTCTTACTCTAGTGATCCTGATGCTTTAATTCACAACATTATCGTTACCGAGAGAGAACAGTCTTATGCTGGTAATGCAAGAGACACCAACTTTAGATTACCTAAACAAGATTACAGTTATTTTTATAATAAGTTTGGTTATAAGTATAAGGATAAAATATTAGCCAATGGTAATAAACCAGCTCTGTCTAAAGATGAGTTAAATGTGTTTTTTTATAATGGAGATTTAGAGATTAACGAGACTCATTCTTGGATTGTTAATGCAGGTGAACAAGTTGTTGTTTTTGTTAATGGTAACTTGATTATTGATTCTAGCTCTACCGAGACTGAAGACAGTGGCAGAATAATTCGTGCTAATCTTGGTAGTTATTTGGCTTTTATTGTTAAGCAAGATATTATTATCTCTCCGAGTGTTGGTTATGCTTTAAGTTCTGTAGCTCAGACCAGAGGTTTTGCTTTACCAGGAGCAGTTAATGCTAATGTGGAAGGAGTTTTTATCGCTGACGGCGATCTAGTTATTGAAACTAATAACATGGAGTACTTCCCTGACAAAAAGTTTATCGGCGCTGGCACTTTTGTGGGTTGGAATAATGTTCAGTTAAAACGGTCTTTTATTGGAGATGTTAACTTTTTTTCAACAGCTACCCCCACCCAGCCTCCAGGGGCAACCCCAACCGTAACATCTGGGCCAACCACTGCTCCAACTTCCGGGCCTTGTTCTTCATTAGGATCGTCTGTCATTGATCAAACTGCTACCAGCACAAGCACGGCTCAACCTCTTGTGAATAAAGAATGGGTAAGAATAGAGTTTACCCCTACGATCAGGGGGAGGTTGGATAAAGTAAACCTTTATCTATCTTGGAATATTGCCTCAGAAGTTAGTGCTCATCTTGAAAACAGTTCGAGCTCAACTATAACCGAGAGCATATCCTTGAGTTTAACCGGCTCAAGTAGTGGCGGTTGGAAAAGTTATGATTTCTCCACAGAACCAATCTTAGAGCCAGGTAGTACCTACTTTATTGTGTTCCGTCAAGAATCTGGCGAAAGCTATGCTCATAGAGGCTCCTTTATGAGGTGGGCTTACCAGCAGTATGTTAAACCCTGTTTAAACTAACAGGGTTATTTGCTTAAAGACAATCCCCTTTCTTGATATATAATATAATACTTGCTGTCGGCACTTGCCCGCGACAGTTGTATATATTAATTTGTTAAGGTTACTATGGGAGCACTACCTAAGAATAAAATCACTCATGCAGAACGAGGCAAAAGACGTTCTGGTCAACTGCGTCAACTTAAACTTAAAAAAGATCCTAACCAAAACACGGTGCCTTTACATAAGCAAGGTTTGGTGGCAGAGATGTTTAGCCAGATGGAGATCAAGTTTCAAAAGTTTATTAGCAAAAAATAGGCCTTTTTAATTAACATGCCAGACTCTGTCTCGACTGCAGACCACAGACATACCAAGCGTATCAAGCTGATGCAGTACTTGTTTGCGACTGTTTTTGATCACAACCGATTAACTACTAACAAAAAGGCAGATTACGCGTCTGATATTAATCTTCAGTATCAACAACCAGCTGATGCTCCAATTTGGCAGGAAGTGGAGTTGATTATAAAGTCCTTAGCCTTGATTGATGCTCAAATTCAGCAGTTTGCACCCGAACGGCCTTTAGCAGGTATTAACCAGGTAGACTTGGCTATTTTAAGGCTGATTGTGTGGGAAGCAAGCTATAAAAAAACTCCAAAAAAGGTTTTGATAGATGAGGCAGTTGAGTTGGCTAAAGAGTTTGGTTCAGAAAGTTCACCTCGGTTTGTAAACGGTGTTTTAGGTAAGTTATTTGCTGATGATCTGCTACTTAAACAAGAAAAATCCTCTGAATAAAGTTAGCTATAAGGAGATGTTAAAATCTACACTAGATTTTTTTTTGTTTTTATTTTAGATTTAAACAAGTTATGCAAAAACAACAATCCGCACTTACACCCTGTTTTGATAAAATTAGATTAATTATTGCTGTGACTACCGGTAATAAAATTCAGGATATCTTGCCCAACACAAACCTAATCACCGATCTAGGTATGAGTTTGTCGCTTGATTTGCCAGAGATAGTTCACACCCTTAACCAGGAATATGAGAGCGAAGCCTTAAACTTAAGTGCCGGAGAAATACGTCAGGAGTTAGAAGCCAACGAGCCTACTGTGTTAGAATTAGCTCAGATTGTGCAGGAAGTTCGAGAGTTAGGATAAAAAGTTAACAATTGAAACTCAAAAGATAAACAAAAAGATTAAACCAACAAGCTCTCAGCCCAGAGATATAAACCACCCTGCATTGTTGCCCATTTTTTTTAAACCTTAATTTTTAAAATAATCATGTCTAATCAGCTTCCTGTTATTAACAAAAACTTACTTGAGATTGCCCTTACCCATCGCAGTGCTTTAAACGAGCCGTCTTCAGGCACAACCGCCACTGAACACAACGAGCGTTTGGAGTTTTTAGGTGACGCTGTTCTGGAACTGGTTGTGTCTCGGTTTTTATTTGATCAGTTTCCTCAGGAGTCTGAGGGTAGATTAACTGCTTATCGCAGTTCTTTAGTCAAGACCGAGACTTTAGCAAAAACAGCCCTGGAGCTTGAACTGGGTCAAAAAATTTACATGAGTCATGGTGAGGAGGCTGGTGGCGGGCGAACCAACTCTAGTTTGTTGGCTAATACTATGGAGGCAGTCATCGGAGCAATCTATTTAGATCAGGGTCTAGAGCAAGCAAGATGGTTTATCAAACAAAACATCATTCCCAAACTGGATGAGATTAGGCAAAAACGGCTTTATAAAGATGCTAAGAGTCAACTCCAGGAAGTTGTGCAAGCCGTGGGTCAACCAACGCCTGAATACGAGGTGGTTAAGTCAGTAGGTAAAGATCATGCCAAGACCTTTACCGTTGCAGTGAAAGTTGGAGAAAAGGTTTTAGGCAAAGGCACAGGGTCAAGCAAACAACAGGCTCAACAAGTCGCAGCTACTCATGCCTTAACTGAGTTTGAGAAATCTCGATAAATAGTGTAAAATCACCTTTTATTCATAAATGCTTATATTGACAAAAATATGCTAAAAATAAAACTTGTTAGGACTGGCAAACGTAATCAAGCACATTACAGAATTGTTATTAATGAAGCTAAAGATCGGAGGGATGGTGCATATCTTGAGATGATCGGGCATTATATTCCAGCGTTGAAGCCCAAAGTGTTAGAGTTAAATCTTGATCGTTATAACTTTTGGATCAGCCAGGGTGCTCAGCCAACCGAGACAGTGGCTTTTTTAGCCAAAGTGGCAAAATCTGGTAAAGGTTTTCCGGTTAAGAAAAAGAAACCTAATAAAAAAGTTAAGTTGGCTAAGAAAGAGATGGCTGAGGAGAAAGAGGTGGCAAAACAGGAAAAGGTTGAGGAAATAATCGAGGAAAAAGAGGTGGTAAAACAGGAAAAAACTGAGGAAAAAGAGGTTGCAAAACAGGAGGAAGAAGCTTCAAAAACAGAAAAAACCGAGGAAAAAGTTGAGGCCAAAGAAGTCCTAAAAACCGAGGAAAAAGTTGAGGAAAAAGTTGAGGAAAAACAAGCCTTGAATGCAGAAAAAATCGAGGAAAAAATCGAGGAAAAATCAGCAAAAAAATAAAACTTCATGCAAAACTTAATTGAGTTTCTTTTAACCCATTTAGTGGCTTATCCCGCAGAGTTATCCGTAGAAGAAACCGAGGCAGGTTATCGAAAGTTATATGTGGTTAGAGCACACGAGTCTGATTTGGGACAGATTATTGGTCAGAATGGCAGAACTATTAAAGCTGTCAAAAAACTCGCGGAGATTTTAGCAAATGAGCTGGGAGAAAGATTTGAGATTAAGGTTAAAAGCCAATAGTTTAGTCAAATAAATTTAGTTAAAAAAGTCCCTTGATGCCAAATAAATCCTCTAAATCAGCACTTTCAATCTCGGTTGAAGGACGAAAGTCTGACGGCATAAACTGCTGAATAGTATTAAAAGCCTTAAGCTCTTTTTCCCCAACAGATGGTAACTGATCAGAAATATTAGAAGTAATGTTTTGCGTGTAGTAATAAGTGTTTAGCAACAACTCAGCCTCGGTAACTGTCCTATCTTTTTCTTGGTTAAAAGTTTTTTTAATGTTCAGCTCCACAATAGAAGTAAACGGAGAGATTCTTTCCACCAACTGCAAGAACTCATCAACATTTTCCTGTTCACCATTAACGGTTAAATCAAGCTTAAGTGCGCTGTAAGCTTTTTGCTCTTTTGTGGCAACGGATTTTTTAGTCGTAGCTTTAGCTGGTTCAGCAATGATCACCTCAGCAGATTCAGTTGCTATCTCTCCTGGATTGATCTTTAAAGCGCTAACCGTGACATCAGCTCTCTGCATCGCTTGATAGAGATTAGACAGCAACTCTAAGACCGGTTTGTGTGAGGGAAAAACTTCATTCACTTTTTCACTTTGTTGAAACTGTTGAGAAATCTCGATCTGTTTAAGTTCATTGATTTTTCTCACTAAGTTTTGATATTGATCTTTTTCCTGGGTTAGATTATTACGCAAACTAAACACCAGCTTAACCTGAGGTTTAATCGCAAAAGCCATCAAGGCAACCGCTCCCCAAACTAAAAGAATTGATAACAATAAATACTTGCGATTGTTAATGAAAAGCTTGATGTTGGTGTCTGACCCTTTGTCAATTAATGGCATCTTGATAGTATTGTGATTTATTCCTCATACTCGGTTTCAACAGTCATAAGTTCAGATTCATCAGTAAAGCCAACTGTTAAGACAAAACTATATTCTCCAGTCATTTGGCGACTCAGGTTACTTTTTTCAAATGTTGCAAAGTTTTTTTTGACTTCCTGATCGTCAAGCGCCTGAAACACATCCTCTAAGTAAAATATATGCGGGCTGGTAATTGTTAAGGATAAAATGCTGGTTTCCATATCATAATTAAGCCCACTAATCTCGATGTTGGGTCCAAGTAGGTTTGAAAAATAACCAGTTGCAATCTGTTTATCAGCTCTCTGATCAAACAGTTCGCGGATGATAACCAGTTTATTAACAAAAAAGAGATAATTTGCTTCCAGCTGTTGCTCTGCATTGATCTGTTTCTTGGCCTGTTCGATTTGAGCTTTGACAGACTTGAGGCGGTATCGCAAGTAAAAGGATGAGGCAAAAACTACTAAAAATATCGCAAAGACTACACCAAAGACCACTAACAGCACCTTAAAGATCTTGTTATCTTTTTCTTGCTGACGTGATAGTTTTTGGTTGATCTTAGATAAAAAGTTAACGCTGATCATCGGAAAAATTAAGTCAAGATTAAAAAGTTTTAGTAAAAAGTAAGTTAAAACTTAAAGGTTAAAGATAAAGTAAAAAGTTAAAAGAGCGCGCCGGTTAGTAGCAAACTACCTCATCATTAGGCCACTGCAAACAATAAAGGCTTGCCGATTTTTTTCCGGAGTAACCCCAGAACAAGTTGCAAAAGGTTCGGCCAAGAGCACCTCGATCCCGCTTAACTGCGTAAAATACTCAATGATTCCTGGCATTTGGGCTAATCCACCGGTTAAAACTATCCGTGAGATGTGTGCATTGGGTTGTTCATTGTTGTAAAACCTGATAGTTTTAATAATTTCTTGCCCAATCGGGTTAAGTGCCGGTAGCATGGCATCTTTAATCTTGCCTTGCAGTTGATCATCGATCAAGCCATAAGCTTTTTTGTACTCCTCGGCTTGCTCAACAGTGAGGTTGGACACCACCTGTTGAACTGCCTTTGTGAGTAACTCCCCCCCACCCTTTTTATTAGTGGCTAGTCCAATCTCGGTTTGATGAACAACAGTGAGTTGAATGTTGTTAGCACCAAGATGAACAACGATTGAGGCGGGATCGTCAACTGTAAAATCTAAAGCCCTTATGATAGAAAAGATTTGAGTTTCTAAGACCGTGGGTTGGATACCAAGGTTAAAAAAGATATTAACATACTCTTCAATAATATTGTTGCGGGCACCAACCAAGAGAACCTTCATCGGTTGATCTTTTTGCTTTGCTGGAGGACGATATAGTACCTGGTATTCTAAAGCAAGTTGATCAAGGGGAATCGGAATATGTTGTTCAGCTTGCCAGTCAATGGCTGAGGCTAACTCAGCATCGCTTAAAGGTGGTAGGTTAATCACTTTGGTTGAGACGATCTCTTCAGGAAGACTGAGGCGGACATCTGTTTTTGGCAGTTTGTAGTCATGTATCAGTTGACTGACAACCTCAAGCAACTTGCTGGCTTGGTTATTGTCTTTGGGGACGCTCACTCCAGAGGTGTTGGGAATTTCCGCGACTCGGTTGATAACAGGATTTTTTCCCGGTTTTCCGGAGATAGCTTTTATGGAAGATGTTCCAATATCAATGGCTGTGGCAGGCATAATAAGAAAAATAAAAATTAAAAAGTTTAAGGTTTAAGTTAATTTTTTACAAGTGAACCGCCACTAACCAGGACAAAATCCATAAAGTTGGGCGGACCGTCTTCTGACCGCTGTACACTCAAAGTTCGCGCAATGTCCTCAGCATCGTTAACCGCGGTTGATAAAATATTGTATTGAGCAATCTCGATAGCGTTGCTTGAAATATTAAACTTACTGTTGTTATAAAGAGGCCTGACTCTGACCAAGACATCATTACTAGTCACAGGCACAACTACTTTATAGTAGCAACCTTCTTCAGCATTAGATAGCCTGTTAACTGACTCAAGGTTATTACCACGTTCATCACTACAAGGGTCATAGCCAAGGTGTCTAGCACTACTTGCGGTAAAGATAGAGATCAATACTGAGGAAGGTTGATTAGTTGAGTTGCAACCATCTCGCCGATTCCACCAGCGGACCGTCATGTTGTTATTAGTTTTATTTAAAGGAATTACTACAGCTTGTCCACTGCTGAGGTTCATATCAAAAGTGTTTTTTGAATCAATATCATAATTCACCCCAATCAGATCATCAAAAGAAAGTTCTCCTTTTTCCATTCTCCCTTGACTAATATCAAACAAAGCCTCTTCTAAACCGCTTTCAGCAGCATTAAATACTCGAGTTGACTCATCTTGAATAAAGGCAATATCCTGTTCTTGCAAGGTTTTTTGACTGAGACTGATCGCAATGGTTAGGATCACGGCTGTAACCAGTAAAATAATAATGCCCACCTGACCGGCTTGCGATTGTCTGATCATCTGTTTCATATTATTTAATATAGAGAAAAAACTGCTCAAGGTAAAGGGTGGAATAGAAAATTTACAAAAAAGTTTAAACAAAAGTTTAAACGCGCGTGTCTGGAGAGATCTTAAGCCTCTATTTTTAAGATTGGCTCCCAGGAATCACCTGTCTGTTCCAGTTTTGCAAATATTTCCTGAGCTTGGTTGATCAGCTCTAGGTTGTGCCAATCGGCAAACATTAGGTTGTCAAGCCCGTGTTGCTTAAGTCCAAACAAGTCGCCTGGTCCGCGCGTTTGTAAGTCAAGCTCAGCAAGTTTTAAGCCATCGTTTTCTTGAGAAAATAATTTAAGTCGACGCGTGGTTTCTGCACCCTGGCTTGAACTTGACAGCAAGCAGTAACTTTCTTGGCTTTGGCGCCCCACTCTCCCCCGCAGTTGATGCAGGCTGGCCAAACCAAACCGATCCGCCCCCTCAATCATCATGATACTTGCTTGCGGTAGATCCACTCCCACCTCAACGATCGAGGTGGTGATTAACAGATCAATCTCTTGATTAAACAGTTGCTGAATAATTTTCTCTTGGACCGTTGGTTTTTGGCGACCATGCAACAGAGCGATGTTTAACTCTTGACCTCTTTCGGCAGTCATCTTTTGAAACACCTCAGTCGCAGCTGGCACATTGCCAAAGTTTTCATTCTCAGATGGGTCGATAAAGGGGCAAACGATTATTGCCAAAGGCTTGAGGTCAGGAACTTGATTGTTGGTCGCTGGTTTTTTGCTAAACTCCCCTTGTTGAGCTGGGGTTTTTTTCTGTTGAGCTACTGCTTTTCCCTGCAGAACCGAACTCTTTTTTTCTTGAGTTGGAACTTCTGCCTGTTGAGTTAAGGTTTTCTTTTGTAAAGTTAAAGTTTTTGTTGCCTCAGAGGCTTTTAACTGTTTGCTCATCCAGTCAAAAGCCTGTTGTTTTTTTGCTTTAGGCACCAGAAAAGTTTTAATGTTTTTTTCTCCAAAGGGGAACTGTTTAATCAAGGATACTTCCAGATGCGAGAAGATGGTTAACATATAACTGCGCGGAATAGGTGTGGCTGACATCGTCAAGATATGGGGTTGTTTTAGAGAGCTTGATTGAGTTAGAGAACTGGGTTGTGTTTGGGTATCGAGTTGTGTTTGGGTACCAAGTTGTGTTTGCAACCCTGGTTGTTTTTTTAAACCAGGCTGTTTTTGCAAATGGTCAGTGGTTTTAACTTGCAGGGCTTGCGCGCGTTGAGCCACACCAAACCGATGCTGTTCATCAAAGATGACCAAGGCGGGATTTATGGTTGATAGTTGATTAATTACAGCATGGGTGCCGATAAATAAACTTGGTTTATTTTTATCTTCCACAACCTTCTCTCGCTGTTTAGTTTTTGCTGTTAACAGTTTGGTTGGTAACTCAGGAAAGATTTTTGTAAAGGTTTGAAGGTGTTGCTCTGCTAAGATTTGGGTTGGTGCGACCAAAGCACAGTTAAACCCAGCCTTGATCATATGATAACTGGCGATACCTGCGACAACTGTTTTTCCTGAACCAACATCGCCGATTAAAAGACGGTTCATCGGATAAGATCGACTCATGTTTTCAATAATTGCATTAACTGCCTTGAGTTGATCATTGGTAAGTTTGAACAATAAAAAATCAGGAATGATTTTTTTCTGTAAGGTTGTATTGAGCTGTAGTTTTTTTAAGGGTTGGCGTTTCTGCCATGACAACTTGCTTTTATGCGATTGTTTGATTAAAGCTAAAAGCTCCTCAACAGCCAGTCTTTTTCTCGCCTCAACAACCAGTTTTTTATCATCAGGAAAATGGAGCTGGGTTAAGGTTTTTTTCAACTCAAGCAGGTTAAACTTCTGTCCCAGAATATCATCCTCAATCTTAAGATTAGACAAGATTTCTTTCAGAATCAGACGCATTTTGCCCTGATTGATACCCAGAGTTTGAGTATACCGTGGTACTAAACGACCGGTGTGTAGGGTCTCTGTCTTGACAGCCTCAACTTTAGGTTGAGTAAAAGTATGGTAACGACTGTATTGTCCAGCAAAAAAATAAACTTGGTCGATTTTTAACTGTTGTTTGATAAAACTGCTGTTAAACCACAAACATTGAGTACGACCGGTGTGGTCAGTGATAACAGCTTTGGTTAACTTTTTTCGATTTTTGTAGTATGTGTTAACCGCAACCACCCTGGCTTTTACTGTGTAGCTTTGTTCTGGTTTAAGCTGGTCAATCGTCGCAACTTGAGATAAGTCAGAGTAGTTGAGAGGCAAAAATAATAACAGATCCTGAACAGTTTTAAGGTTATGTTGCAAAAGTTTGTCAGCAGTTTTGGCACCAATGCCTTTTACCCTAAGTAAAGAACTGGAGAGGAAATACATGGATTATAAATTCAAAAGTAAAAAAAACAAGATTTAAAACCAGGTGTTCGGTGATAGAGATAATTTACCAGTTTTAGCGTGATTATTTATTGTTTAAGTTAGAGGCTAAATCTAGTTCTTAACCATATAACCGATCGTCATCACCGCCTGAACAACACTAGTCACTAGTAAGCCTCCGGCAGCAAGAATGAAAAAGATAATCTTGAGTCTTTTGGATTGCTTTTTAGTCATGAAAAGGCTAATGAGTTGTAAAAAAACTAGTTAATAAACTTGTAAGCGATAAAAACTTCTCTTGCCTATCTTGACCACTTGTCCAGCCTTTACCAAAATCTTTTCTAAAGGATCAATTAATTTTTTATCCTGAGGCATTAACCGAACAGCTGATTGTTCACACAATCTTTTAAGTTGGGTATTGCTTTTTTCAGGCTGGCAGGCTTGTAAAACTTCCAAGACTGTTAATTCTGGAGTGCTTAAACTGATTTCTGGAATATCTTTAGGCATCTCCCTAGCTTGTGTTGTAAGCTCGAAATACTCTTGAGCCAGTTCCGCCTGTTTTGCGTCATGTAAATCAGCAGTAATGGTGAAAGCCAGTCTTTTTTTAAAGTCCATGGGATTGGCGCCGGTTTTCATGGCTTGTGCCATTTGTGCAACTTCCTCTAAAGAAACATCAGTTAAGAGGTTAAAATACTTGATAATTAACTCGTCTTGTAAGCTCATTAGTTTGCCATAGATCTCTTTTGGCTCATCAGTGAGCGCAATATAATTATCATAGCTCTTGCCCATTTTTCTGCCGTCAGTACCTTCGATCAAAGGTGTGGTTAAAACCCATTTTTCTCGATTGTTATAAACTTTTTGCAGAGTGCGACCCATCATCATGTTAAAGGTCTGGTCATTACCACCGATCTCTAAATCTACATCCATGACCACACTGTCATAACCTTGCAATAAGGGATAAATAATCTCATGACCAAAGATTGGTTTTTTTTGTCTCATGCGCTCTTGAAACATATCACGTTCTAACAACTGTTGAACCGTGGCTTTAGCCAAGAGTTTCACAATATCAGCATAGCTAAGTTTATCTAACCACTCGCCATTACGTTTAATGATAATTTTATTAAAATCTAGAATGGCACTTGCCTGCTCTTTCCAGTTTTGCCAGTTTTGTTCAATCTCTTCATTTGTTAGCATGGGTCGGCTTTCGTCAACGCCAGTTGGATCACCAATTTTTACCGTACCATTGCCAATTAGTAAAATAACCTCGTGCCCTAGCTCAGCCAGTTGTTGGAGTTTGCGTAGTACCACAGCATGACCCAGATGTAAAAAAGCACCGGTGGGGTCAATTCCTAAGTAAATCCTGATGCGCTTTTGCATCATGAGCTCGGCTAAAGATTTTTTATTTGGTAGGACTGACTCAACTCCTCGCGTTAGAACTTGATCAATAATTTCAAGCTGATGTTTGGGTTGAGTTGAGGTATGATTCATTAAGAGTATTTTAACAAAATCTAGAGTTGATTTATAGAGCGGATACAAGCTTGGTAAATAGAAGTACGCTTGATTAATGGCGCGCGCTTGATAAGTAGAAGCAAGCTTGGTAAATAGATAAAATCTTGGTAAATGGATAAAATTTTGGTTAATGGATGCAAGCTCAACTAATGGCGCGAGCTTGGTCGTCAGTAAGTTTTTTCATCTAGCACACGCCTTTCACTGTTAACTTTTTAATAAAGAATTTATAATATATAGATTATGGAAATTAACTTGACAAAAATATGGCGCATTATCTCAGCACCTTTTAGATGGGTTTTTACCCAACTATTAAGGTTTTCTAACTGGTTGACAAACTCTCCATTGCAGTCTACTGGTGCTCGACGTACCTCAAACTGGAGAAGAGTTTTTAAAGGTAAAATGGTTAGAAAACAAGGTGGTCGATTAGCCATCTTTAGCAAACTTCCTATCTTAAACAAAACAAGCTTAAACAAAACAAGATCGCGTCAACGAGTAACAGCTAACACTCCTGCAGATAAGGCTCGTCAACAGTTGAGTAGAATCAAGCTTT
>Ga0265293_10006809_pt1 | contig 17994 bp, 17 predicted proteins | sample Munlanlewell138R_FD_192505 | JGI IMG/M metagenome (GOLD analysis project Ga0265293, IMG submission 192505) | Leachate microbial communities from a municipal landfill in Southern Ontario, Canada - Leachate well 138R | ecosystem: Engineered > Solid waste > Landfill > Unclassified | place: Canada...
TCACAGCAAAAGTGGACTTTTCAGTCGCTGAAAAGCGATGGGTCAGGCTGAACTCTGCGGGAGTAAAAGAAAGCTCAGCTCAGACCCGGGTAGTATCAAGAGAATTCTCAATTGAAGGAGATAATCAGGTACCAATAATGATAGTCAATGAAGATGACAGAAGAATAAAAAACATACCAATGATAAATCCACATAATCTTGAAGGTGTCGGAATGGGAGAAAGCCCTTATGCAGGAGATCCTTTACATCTTTCATTGAAATTCTTATCTGAATATACAGACAATAAAGCGGATGAGATAGAAGCAATGATATTAGATCCTCATTACAGTCTCTCACATCATGTAGTATTAAAAGAAACAGGTAATGATACAAGAATCTTTGCAACCGAAATACCAGAAGAGAACTTAGATGATGATCCAGATAATGATATTGCTTATGACAGTTTTGAGATAAAGGTGAATTATCCATTACCGTATCCACAGATTATAGAGAAAGTTGGAGAAAGTAGAAGGAGAATTTTAGCTGATAGCTGTGAAATTGAGTATGTGAAAAAAAATGGTGAGATAATAAATGATTTTGATAATGATGGAGAAATACAAGAAAAAGAAAGATTACATTTTCCAGTATGGCAGGGACCAGATTACGAAGAAAATGAAGTGAAGCCTTATTACATATCTAATATGATATTCACAAAAGAACAATGTAAACCACTTGATCAGACACAGTTTCTTAATGAAAACAAAAGATTTAAAATCAAGGTGTATTATAAAAATTCTGACAGAAATGAAATCTTCATTGATTTAAATACTTTATCTGTTAATAATGATAATAATGAAGCTACTGTTATAGAAGAATATAAAAATATTAAATTAGAAAATATTGGTAATAATATGTATATTTCTGATTTTTGTATAGGAACTATTGGAGATATTGGTAAACAAAATAGAAATTTTGGTTATTATAAATATTCTTTTAAAATGGCGTTTAATAATGTGTTTAATCTGTTAAGTACTAAAAATCGTATTCAAGTAAAAGTAAATCAGATAAAAAAAGAAATAGGAAATGGGAAATATCCGGCTTATGCCGTGTTTGCTATGCATAATCTGGAAAACGGAGAAATTATTTCTAATGATGGAAATACTGAGTTTCCTTTTAAGACTCAATTAGCATGGTTTTTTGATTTAGTGAAGAATATAAATAGTTTGGAATATAATGTTAATGCAGATTTTTCTGGAACAAGAGAAGAGTTTTTTGAAAATATAGCTGATAAAGAATTGATTTATATATGTGCACATGGTAACGAAGAAAGTATCACTTTATATTCTGTAGAAAAAACAATAATTTCTGGTGCTGGTGAATCGAAATTAAGAGCAGAAGATTTTGAAGGAATAGAAACTGATTTTTTGATTATTACTGCTTGTAAATTTTCTAATGATAAAAATTTTGAGAAAATCAAAAATTTAATTTATCAGAATAAACTAAAAATCAATAAATATCTTGGGTTTAAGGGTAATATTGAAGGTCGTGAAATTGCATATTTTTTTAAATTATTCTTTGAGTATTTGAAACCTTATAATAATGATTTTGATAGAGCATTAAATTCAGCATTTAAAAATAGTACTTTAAATCAAAATGGAAGTAAGAAAATTACTGAAATTATTCAGGCATATTCAGGGAAAAATTATGAATAGTAAAAAAATATTATTTATTTTTATGTTTTTTATATCTTTGGTATTTACGTATAGTGTTTCTGATATTGAAGAAAAGATTATAGTTGAATTTATAAAACAAAATAATATTATAACTGAAGATAAAAAAATAACAAAAATAGTTTTTTATAAAGAAAGGTTTATACCTTCTTTACAAAAGACAACGAAAGAATTTCATGTATATATTGATGGAGAAATTGATAATGTTTTTTCTTTGTATAATAATAAAGTTTTAATGTTTTTAAATCATATTAATGAAGGAAAATTCCTTGAGAGTGATGATGAAAAGATAATAAAAAGATTTAAAGAAGATATTAAAAAAAATATACCTGAATTAAATATGGAAGAGTATAGTTATTTTACCTTTGATAAGGCTGAAACTGTTGGGGAAAAACATGTTTTAAGTTATGATAGAAAATATAAGGTTTTTTTTTCAACTGACGTATTTACAATTGAATATACTTCTGATTTGAAATTATCTTTTTTTAAATATAAAAATTCTTTTAATTATTGTGATGTAAGAATAAATTATGACAGAAAATATGCTGAAAAAAAAGCAGAAGATTTTATAATGAACAAATATAATTATTTAGAAAGTGTGGAAATAATAAAAGAGGGAATGTTTGGCCTTGAAAATTATCCTGATATTGATAAAAAACCAATCATAGTGAATCCAAATCATTATTGGGATAATATAGTTTTTGAATTTATAAAGATGATATTTTCAAAATCAGTTAAATTGTGCTGGCCAATAGTATTGGAAGGAAAGGTAAAAAATTCAACCATGACAAAAGTTTATAAAATATATATTGATACAGTTAATGGAGAAATTGTTGGAGGCGGAGAAACATGGTAAATTATATATGCTGAACTCTGCGAGTGTAAAAGAAGGCACAGCACAGACTCGGGTAGTATCAAGAGAGTTCTCAATTGAAGGAGATAATCAAGTACCAATAACTATAGTCAATGAAAACGACAGAAGGATAAAAAACATACCAATGATAAATCCACATAATCTGGAAGGTGTTGGAATGGGAGAAAGCCTTCCAAGGAGAAATTAAAAATTAATAATGAAAAATGAAAAATTGGAAAAAATTGTCTTGTCCTGATATAAGTTGACAGATATAATAAAAAAAAGGAGTCAATTTATATGCAAGAAACAAATGTAAGATATAGTGAAGCATTTAAACAAAAAGTAATAAAAGAGATAAGTAAGGGCAAATTTAGAAGTTTATTGGAAGCAAAAGACAGATACGGAATAGGCGGAAGTGTAACAATTAATAGCTGGATAAAAAAATACGGCAAACAGGATCTGTTGCCAAGAAAAGTGAGAATAGAAATGCCAGAAGAAAAAGATGAGATAAAAAAATTAAAGCATGAAATAAAAAAATTAAAATTTGCATTGAGTAATGCAAAAGTGTAGGAAGGTAATGAGATATTTTACATGGATGTAAAATATCGAATGGTACCGAATGATTATTTTTTTGCGTTAGTGTAATTGAACCCTCTGATTAAATAGCACAACTTATAGAAGCAAAAATTTGTGAAAAGTTTTTTGCTTTTTCTATTAAGTTTTATTGTATTATTTTTTATTAAATTTTTCATAAATTATTTCTTGTATTTTGCTTCCTTACAGGCTTTATAGAAATTAAAAAACACTTCGTTATTCTCATTGGCATACAAATGTAAGCCTGCTTCAAAATGCCTTGTCTTTTTATATTTCTATTAAAGCTCTAAATTATGTATTTATTCAGAGGATTCAATTAGGAAAGATAAATCTATTTTTGAAGTTTTTTATTAAATTGATAATATAAAAAAAATAAAAACAAATCCCGGCTCAGAATCATGCCAGGATGACATTATATTAATTTTTGTTTTTTTAATCAGAAGACTTAATTTTTATTGAAATTTGTTTGTTTCTTCTATTTTTGTTATATTTTCAATATCTATTAAATAATTGTCTTTAAATGCGATTATTTCAATCATATCTGATAATTCTCTTGATACAGCTAGTGGATGTTTGAATTTAATATTATAAAATCCTCTTAAATCTTTTTCAATCATTTCAAATATTTCATTAAAAACATTTTCTGTTGGTTTGAATAAATAAGCTCCGCCACTATATATACTTAATTCAGATAATACATTGTGATTGGCATTTTCATTAAAATTAACTGCATATAATGGAACAGCATTGTTTTTTAATTTTCCCATTGTTTGTTTTAATGAATATTTACTAAATTTTGCTTCATCACCCTCATATCTTTCATCTTTGCCATCTGAAAAAAGTATTATATTTTTTTGAAAGTTATATGGTATAACATTCATTAATGAAAAAATTATATTATCGTATAATCTTGTTGAACCACCTGGTTTTATACGGTTTTTTAAATGAAAAAGATCTGTGCTTTCTTCAAATGTATTTAAAATCCTTGAATCTGCATCAAATATATTAATTGAATATTTATAAAAATCTTTGCTTCTATTGATTAATCTTGATACATATTCAAGTTGTTTATCCCATACTTTAGTCATTGAATTTGATTTATCTATTACAATTTGATTGTAAACAGGATCATAAGAAAATTCGCTATTTATTGGTTTTATTTCACATTTTGCAGTAACTCTTATGTCTTTTTTTGATGGTGGTTTTGTAGTTTCATTATTGAAATATGAATACATTATAAATGTCATATTTGGATAATCTATTACAATGTTTTCTAAAATCACTTTATATTCTTTTAAATATGATGTTTTTTCAACTGCAAAAAATCTTCCTCTATCTTTTATATCAAGAGTTTGTGATATTGTTAGCGAATCTCCTTTATAATCTATGCTTAAACTTACTTCTCGAGTTTCACTTTCTGATATTAAAAAAGGATCTGTTACTATAATTGAAAATCTTTTGCGTAAATTATTTTCCCAGAATTTTTTTAATTGTGATGTTTCTTTTAAAATTTCACCAGATGTTTCTTGAGTTATTTTTTTTATAGTTTGCCAACCAATTCTATCTCCCATTGGTGGTATAAATATTACTTTTACATTATTTTCTTTTGCTTTTTCAATTGTATGTTCAAGTGAAAATTCACTCATGTTTTTTGGTGAATCTATTGTTATTTCATCTATTCCATCGGAAATAACTATAATAAATCTGTTTTTATAATTTGATTTTCCTAAAGATTTAGAAGAATGATATATTGAATCATATAATGCAGTTGGTCCTGAGAATTCAATATTTTGTATTTTAAGCCAGTCTTCAGGTTCTTTTCCATCAAGTGTTTTTAAGAATTTAACTCGATTATTAAACATTACATAAGCTTTATCAGAACTTGACGGAAGTGATGATAATGTATTAAAAAACATATCAAATACTTTTTTTTGATGTTTTTTTAAACTATTTGAAGAATCCATTAAAACTGCTATTGCACAAGGTTCTGGCTCATTTACTGTATCAAAATCAAGTATTTTATTGTAAAATACTGCAAAATTTTCATTTTTTAAATTGTTTACAGTAATTCCATTATTTTTAACAATTCGTCCTTTCCAATCATATATATTATTATTATTATCAAATAGTGTTTTTTCTGTTATAATATGATCTGTAAATGTATAAAAAGTATTAAATAATAATAAAATATATATTAAGAAATATTTTTTCAATTAAATTCACCATAATTTTTTTATTTTTAAATCTATATTACTATTATTCGGTAAAAACTCAATTTATATAAAAAGTTTAATAGTAGAGTTTTGTTGAAATGGTATTTTTTTTAATGTATTATAAAAAAGTCATGAGTAAAAAAAATTTTATTTATTTATATATAATATTTCTTTTTTATGTGCAGGTTAATTCTGCACATTTAATTGAAAATATAAAGATTATACAAAATGAACTTATACTGGATGTTGTTTCTTCAAACATTCTTGTATCTGTTTTTGATAAAGATTATAATTTTATTAATTCTGCATATAGTGTTAATTCATCTCTTAAAATAGCTTTGAAAAATGATCAATTAGAGAATTTAAAAATAATAAGTGTTAAAATTCCTGAAAAACTTTCTTTTGAAAAATTTGGTAGTAGTGGAGTTACACAAGGTCAATTTAGAAAACCTTGTGGTGTATTTATAGATTATTTTAATAAAATATATGTATGTGATAAAGATAATAATAGAATTCAAGTATTTGATCCTAATCGTATATTTAGTTTTGAATTTGGGAATTTTGGATGGTCAACATCTATTAATGAAATAAAAGGACAGTTTAATAAACCTTCTGATATTGTTGTAAATAGATTTATTTATGTATGCGATACAGAAAATCATAGAGTTGCAAAGTTTAGCATTGATGGTTCATTTTTATCTTCTTGGGGTGGCAATGGTCTTGAAAATGGTAAATTTAATTTTCCTAAAGGTATTGAGTTTGATTTTTCAGGTGATATTTATGTAGCTGATACAGAGAATGATAGAATTCAAAAATTTGATTCAAATGGTAATTTTATTTTGAGTATTGGTTCTTATGGAAGATCTGTAAAACAGTTTAATCGACCAAATGATATTGCAGTTGATAGAGAATATAACATTTTTGTTGCTGATACAAAAAATAATAGAATTCAAATGTTTGATAGATTTGGTGGATTTAAAAAGTTTTTTAAATTTGGAGAAAAATTTTTAAAATCGCCAGAAAGTATTGCAGTTATTGGTAATGTAGTTGCTGTTGGTAGTGAAAGGAATTCAACTTTATATATGTCAGATAGAAATGATAATTTTAATAAACAGTTTAAACTTGATTTTAGACCTTCAAAAATGAGTTTTGTGAATTCAAATCAAGAAATAATACTTTATATAACATCTACTAAAGATAATTGCATTTATTACACGGAGTTTGAAAAAGATGAAAGATCTATTTAAAATTATTATTGTGTTATTAACGGTTTTTTTGATTTCTGCTTGTGGTAAAGATTCAACAGAAGAACAGGTTAAAGATAATAATATTGAAAATAATTCTTCAAGAAGAAATAATATTCCTTTACTTACTGAAAATATTTCTGATAAATATATGGGTTTTGACATAGAAGAACAGATTTTAATTGAAGATTTGAAACTTGATGATGAAATTCTTAATATTCCTTTTGATAATGAAGGTAATTTTTATATTACAGATACATTTAAAAATAAAATCCGAAAATATAATTCAAAAGGTGTTCTTGTATCTGATTCTGCTAGAACATTCCCAGATCCGGCTGTAGTTTTGTTTAAAGATAATAATCTTTATGTACTTGATAAAAGACAGCAAATAATTTATGAATGCAATGCTGATTTTAATATAAAAGGAAGAGTTCTTGAAGGTAAACCTGTTGTTGAAAGAAAAGGAAGTTATGTTTTGCATGTTGATAATAAAAGTATAATGTATCTTCTTAATTCAGATGATGGAATACTTGAAATTTTTACATCTTCTTTTAAAAAAGTTAGAGAAATAAAAACTGAACTTACAAATAATACAATTTTTATATCAGGTAATAATTCTAGGTTTATTTATGCAGGTGATAGAACAAAAGGTAAGATAATTTGTTTTGATATAAAAGATGGTGTTGAAAAATTTCGAATTGGAGAAAAAGGTTCTGAAGTAATATTACCAGCTTTATTTACTTTTGCTGAATTTGATAATACTTTATTTGTTGTATCTCCAACTGAAAATAGAGTTTATTTGTTTGATTCAGAAAATGGTAAATATTTATCATCATTTGGTACTGAAGGAACTGGTCAGTCTCAATTTGTTGAACCGGTTGATATTTATGCAGATTCTTCACTTGTTTTTATACTTGAAAGAAAAGGTCATCGTGTTCAAGTTTTTGATACTAAAGGGAATTTTGTTAGAAATATATCTACTTATGGAAGAGAACCAGGTAAACTTCTTTTTCCAGAGAGTATATTTGGTATTCCTGAGCTTGGTTTTTTATTTATTCTTGATTCAGAAAAAAAGAGACTTCAATGTTTTGATTATAACGGTTCTTTTGTAAAACACTATACTGTGTTATCAAGTGATTTTACAAAAAGTTTTGGTATTATTGCTGATTCTTCTAATAATGTGTTTTTAGTAAGCGGAGAAGGAAATAGAGTAATTAATTATTCAGCTGAAAAAATGGTTGATAATATACCTTCTCAAAAAATACTTGCTTCAAATTTAACAGTTAATGATCAAGGTTCTGTTATATTTATTAATAAAGAAAAACTTAAAATACAGATAAATGAAATTGATGGAAGAAAGCTTCCATTAAATTATTCAATATCTCGTGAAAAAGCAAAGGATATTGAAGTTATATTTAATTATTTTACTTTAGATTCAAAAAATAATATATATGTACTTGATAGATATAATCACAGAGTTGTTAAATATAATAAAGATGGTAAAATAATACAGAGTTTTGGTGTTAGTCGTGATTTAGATAATGACGGAAGACTTGATGAAGGTAATTCAAATGGTGAATTTAAAAATCCATATTTTATTAATAGCGATTTTAATGATAATCTATATGTAGGTGATGTTGGCAATTTTAGAATACAAAAATTCAATTCATCTGGTAATCATGTTAAAAGTTTTGGCAAAAATGGTCTTAGAGATGGTAATTTTATTGGTAAATTTTCTTTTGTAATAACTTTAGATGGAACAATAATAGTTTCAGATTATGCAAGAAGTTATATACAATTATTTGATATGACTGGTAATTTTATATCAGCATTTGGGAAATTTGGAGATAATAAAAATCAGTTTATTAATCCTTTGGGTATTGGTAAAAATAATCAAGGTGATATTTTTGTTCTTAATGCAAAAAGTATGGACCCATTTAAAAATACTGATAATCTTATATTAAAAAAAATGAAACTTATTGATTTGTTTACTACTGGTTTGAGTTTTTATAAAAAAGGATCTTTTCAAAAAGCGATTGAATATTTTGTTGAGATAAGTAAACATAGAAATGATCAAAAAACTTTATTTTATGGTTGGTATTGTGCTAAAAAGATTGGTGATTTGGAAAATATACAATATTTTGATAAACTTTTAAAAAAATCAACAGATTTAAGTGAAGAAACAAAACAAATATTAAAAATGGAAGGTTATTAATGAGGGTAAATAAAAAAGTAAAAGTAATAGGATTAATTTTAATTTTATCAATATTTACAACAGGTTGTCTGCCAAAAATTGGTGGTAGAAAAAAAAATAGATCAAATGATATTCAGCTGAAAGCCGAACATAAAGACAATGCTGAATCTCATTATGAACTTGGCTCTGTAGCAGGTTATAATAATCAATTTGATTTAGCTGAAAAAGAACTAAAAAAAGCTATAAAAATCAATCCAAATTATACAGATGCTTATAATAATCTTGGATTAGTTTATGCAAGTCAGGATAAATGGAAACAAGCTGAAATGGTTTTTAGAAAAGCAATTGAAATTGATCCTGGATATGCAGAAGCTTATTATAATATGGCAATACTTAATATTAAAAGTAATAAACAAGATGAAGGTCTTGAAATGCTTGAAATGACTCTTAAGATACAACCAGAACATAAAAGAGCTATGTTTGATATTGCAAGAATATACGAGGCTCAAGGAAAATTAGGAGATGCAATAACTAATTATCTTAAACTTACTGAAATTGATAATAAAAATGCCTATGTATTTTATAGACTCGGTTGGGCTTATTTTCAGCGAGGTCTTATAGATGCATCTTATGAAGCTTTTAAAAAAAGTATAGAAATATCACCTGAGCAGAGTGAACCTTATTATAAATTAGGAGTTGTACTTCAGAATGCAGGAAGAATTGACGAATCTATATCGATGTACAAAAAATCACTTGAGCTTTTAAATAAGAATTTTGAAGCATTTATGAATCTTGGAGATATTTATTTATATGAAAAACAGGATAAGAGAGAAGCTCTTTATAATTATAGAAAAGCTCTTGAACTGAATCCTGACAGTAAAGCAGCTGCTCAAATGCTTGATGAAGTATTAAAACAAATGAGCAGATAAAAGGACAGAGGTTAATTATGTACGAAGATATGGCTATTTCTCTACAAAAAATAAGATCAGGATTATATATAATCCTTGATGATAAAATACCTTTTTATAATTTGAAAAAAGAATTTTTCAAAAAAATAAAAAATATGGATTCTTTTATTTATCATACAAATGCAGTTTTAAATTTTGGTAAGAGAGAAATGAGAGATGCTGATTTAAAAGAATTTACCGAAATGATAATAGAAAATTTCAAACTTAATATTATTAAAATAATAACAAAATCACCTGAACTCAAAGAAATCGCCAAAAAAAGAGGTTTTAAATCTGAAGATTTTTTAGAAAAGAGTGAAACTGAATTTGGAGATAATATTATTAATGAAGATACTTTGTGGATAAGAAAAGCTGTTCGTTCAGGACAACTTATTGAGTATAGAGGCAATATTGTTATACTTAGTGATGTAAATGTTGGAGCGAGAATAATTGCAGGCGGAAATGTTCTTATTATGGGAACTTTAAGAGGTGATGTTTGGGCTGGAAAAGATCAAGGTGAAAATTCTGTTGTAATTGCATCTTTTTTTGAGCCTTCACAATTAAGAATATTTGATACTTTTTTATTAAAATCAGACAATATACAAAAAGAAAATGATAATATACCAAGACTTGCATATTTAAAAAATAATGCTGTTTTTGTTACAGAATATAAAGAATGGTCTTTAAGGGGTAAGTAGATGAGATCAGTTGAAAATATATTGAAAAGCGATGTTGGTTATAAATCTAATCCAGATCTTGCAAAAGTAATAGCAGTTGTTTCGGGAAAAGGTGGAGTTGGGAAATCCACGATTACTGCGAATTTATCCCTTGCTTTAGCAATGTCAGGTCAAAAAGTAGCTGTTATAGATACTGATATAGGATTAAGAAATCTTGATATTTTATTTGGTTATAGTGATAAAATATATAATAATATAATTGATGTAATTGAAGGTACTTGCACATTAAATGATGCTTTAATACAGGATAAAGATTTTTCAAATCTTGTTTTTTTACCAGCATCACAGATTCATGATAAATCATCATTGAAATCCAAAGGTTTTACAAGGATAATTGATGCATTAAAACCTGAATATAATTATATATTTTTAGATGTTCCGGCTGGTATAGGTCAAGGACTTAAAAATATAATTCCAGTTACAGAAAGTGCAATAGTTGTTGTAACTCCTGATAAAGCTTCTGTTTTGGGAGCTGATAGAATAACTGGTATTCTTGAAACAAACAATATTGTTGTTAGTGATATGATTGTTAATAAATTCAATATAGATCTTTTAAATAAGGGTGGATGTCTTTCAATTAATGAAATTAACGAAATTTTAGGATTAAATTTATTAGGTATAATTCCAGATGACTTATCTGTATTAGAAGCTATGAATAGTGGAATTCCTCTTGTTAAAAAGAAAAATTGTCCTGCTGGCCAGGCTTTTGTTAATATATCTAAGAGATTTCTTGGGAAAAACGCTCCTATATTGTATCTTTTTAGAGAAAATATACTAGGAAGAATATTAGGCAAATTAGGTTTTTAACCCTCAACCCTTAAACTCTCTAAACTCTTAAACAGCATTAACTATTTCACTATTTCGCTATTCGCAGGTTTTTAACCATCAACCCTTAAACTTTTCAACTATTTTATTAATTGAATTGTATTATTAGTTATGATAATATGAATACATTAATTATTTAAGCAGGTCTAATATGAATAAGATATATCAAGAAATTAAAACAAAATTACCAGTTTTTTCTTACGGAGATGGCGTAACTTACATTGAAATAAAAGATCTTATCGATAAAATCAAAGATAAAAAATTAAAAGATTTAATAGCTAATATGTTAGATGATCTTTTTTTTGCAGCACCTGATGATTTTAATACAAAATTACCAGAATTTCATAAATTTATAACAAGTGCAGAAGAAGGAAGTGTTGATGTAAATAAAAAGATTGAAAAAGAGAAAAAAAAGATTGAAGATGTTGAGCTTTTAAATGATTTTATCAATGAATCAAGAGAAGGATTAATTGAATATGAAGCAAAACTCCTTGAGCTTGAAGGATCAAAAGATTTAAAGAAAATTAATGAAATATTCAGAATAGTTCATACTATCAAAGGTAGCACAGGATTTTTAGAATTAGAAGAATTAAATAAATATGCTCATGTAAATGAAAATCTTCTTGATGATATAAGAAATGGTAAAATCCCTGTATCTTCAGCTGTTATTGAGCATCTTTTTAATGTTCTTGACATTTTTAAAAAAACTCTAGATTTTTTATCAGATAATATTTCTGATGGTTATTTTCCAGAATTTGATATTGATCTTAAAAAAAATGAAATAAAAGTTAATGAACTTAGAGAAAATAAAATTTCAGAAGAAAAAACAGATATTGTTATTAATGAAAAAATCATTGATACAGTTGAAGAAACCGAGTCTTCTGACGATATTGCTGAAGAAGAAATAATTCCCAAAGAAAATTCCAAAAATAATGACAATGTATTAAAATCTATTAAAGTTGATATTGGAAAAGTTGATTTTCTTCTTGATAATGTTGGTGAACTTATAGTTGTTAATAATATGCTTTTTGAGGATGAAAATATTCTTAAAATATTAGATAAAAGAACTCAAAATAATTTAAATCAATTAAAAAGAATAAGTTCAAGATTACAGAATTCTTCAATGGCATTGAGAATGGTTCAAATAGGTAATACTTTTCAAAAAATGCTTAGAATTGTAAGAGATAATTCAAAAAGACTTGGTAAATTAATCAAACTTGAAATCAACGGACAAAGTACTGAAATTGATAGAAATATGGTTGATAAACTTTATGACCCTCTTATGCATATGATTAGAAATTCCTGTGATCATGGTATTGAAACAAATGAGGAAAGAGAAAACGCAGGAAAACCATTACCTGGAAATATTTGGTTGTCTGCTTATCATAAAGGTGGGAATATTGTAATTGAGATAAAAGATGATGGTAAAGGTCTTGATAAAGAAAAAATCTTAAAAAAAGCTATAGAGAAAGGTCTTATAAATGAGAATGATGTTTTAACTGATAGTGAAATATACAATACTGTTTTTCTTCCAGGATTTTCAACAGCTGATAAAGTCTCTGCAATATCTGGACGTGGTGTTGGAATGGATGTTGTTAAAAGTATTATTGGTGATCTTGGTGGAAGAGTTGATATTGAATCAAAAAAAGGCGAAGGTACAGTTTTTTATATAAGATTGCCTTTAACTCTTGCAATACTTGATGGAGTTTTAATTAGAATTGGTGATGAAAGATTTATAATTCCTGCACAGGTTGTTGAAGAAGGAATAGCTCCTAGCTTAAATGCTGTTATAAATATGGCAAATAAAGGTGAAGTAATAAAAGTTAGAGAAAAAGTTTTTCATTTTGTTCGATTATATGAGTTTTTTGAAATAGAACCTACGTCAAAAAATCCAGAAGATGGAATTGTTATAATTGTTGACACTGAAAAAGGTAAAATCGGACTTCTTGTTGACGAAATAATTGGAAAACAGGAAGTTGTAATTAAAAATTTAGGTTCATTTTTTAAACAATATGATTATATTAGTGGCAGTGCAATAATGGGAGATGGAACAATCAGTCTTATTCTTGATGTGAATAAGTTTGAAAGAGTTTAATATGATTAAAGTATTGATTGTTGATGATTCAGCTGTAGTTAGAAAAATACTTTCAAAAACTTTATCAGATTATAAAGATATAGAAGTTGTAGGAACAGCTCCAGATCCTTATGTAGCAAGAGATCTTATTGTAGAATTAAAACCTGATGTAATTACTCTTGATATTGAAATGCCAAAAATGGATGGATTAACATTTCTTGCAAAAATAATGAAGCATTTCCCAATTCCAGTTGTAATTGTAAGTTCTCTTACGAGAAATTCTAAAGAAATGACTATAAAAGCTTTAGAACTTGGAGCAGTTGATGTTGTTTCAAAACCAGGTTCTTCTTTTAGTATTGATGATCTTGAAGAAGTTCTTGTTGAAAAAATAAGAATAGCATCGAGAGCAATTATAAAAAAGAAAAATAATTCTGTATTATCTTCTAGTATTTCAAAAATTAAAATTGATACAACTCAGAAATTTTTAGCTGTTGGTTCATCAACTGGTGGGACTGAAGCGTTAAGAGTATTGCTTGAAAATCTCCCTAAAAGTTTTCCGGGAATTGTTATTGTGCAGCATATGCCGCCTGGATTTACAAAATCTCTTGCAATTAGACTTAATGAACTTTGTAATATGGAAGTAAAAGAAGCTGAAGATGGTGATAGTATTTCTGTAGGTAGAGTTCTTATAGCTCCTGGAAACTATCATATGGCAGTTTTGAGAATGGGTGCAAAATATATTATAAAGTTAAATCAAGGAAGCAGAGTACAATTTCAAAGGCCAAGTGTTGATGTGCTTTTTAAAAGTGTTGCAATGGAAGCGGGGAAAAATGCTATTGGAGTTATATTGACTGGTATGGGAGCGGATGGAGCTGAAGGTATTAAGATGATGAGAAATGCTCAAGCTCATACAATCGCTCAGGATGAAGAATCCTGTGTTGTATATGGAATGCCTAGGAAAGCTGTTGAAATAGGTGGCGTTGATACTATAATGTCATTGTATAAAATGCCTGAATATCTTGTTTCGATAATGTCAAAACAGGATTATAATTTTTAATTAAAAAAATAAAAGAGTAGGTATTACAATGGATTTAATTCTAACCCATGAGCATTTCAAAAAAATATGTGATTTTGTATATGATAAATCAGGAATTCATTTAAAAGAAGGTAAAGAAGCTCTTGTTCAAGCTAGACTTTCTAAAAGAATGAGAATACTTCATATAAATTCAATAGAAGAATATATCAAGTATCTTGATAACAATGATGATGATGAATTTGCTAATCTTATTGATGTTATTACAACAAATACAACAAGTTTTTTTAGAGAAGATAATAGTTTAAAAATGTTTGAAAAATTTATTGAGTCTTGGATTAAAAAAGGTAAAAAGAAATTTCGTATATGGTCTGCTGCTTCTTCAACTGGAGAAGAACCTTATACTATTGCAATGATAATAAATGAACTTATTTCTAAATATAATTTAATAAATCATGATATTAAAATCCTTGCAACTGATATTAGTCCAACCGTACTTATGAAAGCACAAAAAGGTATTTATTCAATTGATAAAATCAAAAATGTTCCAGCAGAATTCAAGAATAAATATTTTTGTAAAATTATTAAAGATGATATTAAATGTTTTGAAGTGAAAAAAAATTTAAAAGATATGATAACTTATAGACAATTTAATCTTCTAAGTGAAAAATATCCATTAAATGGACCTTTAGATATAATATTATGTAGAAATGTAATGATATATTTTGACGAAAAAACAAGAAACACTATTGTTAGAAAAATGCATAATCTCATTGATTCGGGTGGATATTTCATAGTTGGAAATGCTGAAAGTCTTGCTGGCAGAGCTGCTGATTTCAAACTTATAAAACCAGCTGTATATCAAAAAAAATAATAATGGAGGTTTAATGGGCATAACAACTACAGTTGGAATATCAGATATGGCAATAACTAAATCAAAAGATGATATTCTAATAACCTATTCACTAGGTTCCTGTCTTGGTCTAACTGTATATGACCCAGAAAACAACATTGGAGGTTTAATACATTGTTTGCTTCCTCTTGCTCAGACTGATCAGGAAAAATCCAAAAAAAATCCTATGATGTTTGTTGAAACCGGAGTTCCTATACTTCTTCAAAAAATAATAAGTTTAGGTGCAAAGAAAAAAAACCTTGTAATTAAAGCTGCAGGTTGTGGAAAAGCTTTGAATTCTGGTGAACAGTTTAATATTGGTCAAAGAAATTTTACAGTTTTAAGAAAAATAATGTGGAAAAATGATATTTTAATAAAAGCAAAAGATGTTGGTGGAAGTAAAGCAAGAACTTTGACTTTAAATATGCAGACTGGAGAGACTTTTATTAAATCAGGCGGAGATTTATACAAAATATAGGAGATTATATGCGAATATTAATTGTTGATGATTCTAGAACTCAGAGAGCAATAATAAAAAAAATCGTTAAAATGACTGAAATTGATAATATTGAAATTTATGAAGCAGGAAATGGAATTGAAGCTCTTGATAAAATAAAACAAATTAAAATAGATCTTATATTTACTGATATAAATATGCCTGAAATGAATGGTGAAGAAATGATAGATAAATTAAATGAAAGTGAATTTTCAAATATCCCGATTGTTGTATTAACTTCAAAAGGAAGCGATATTACAAAAAATAAACTTGAACAAAAAGGAATAAAAGCATTTCTTGTAAAACCATTTACACCTGAAGATGTAAATGAAGTTTTAAAAAGTTTTTTTATATAATTTGAAAACTCAATATTCAATTATTTGGAGGATTTATGCTTAATTCAAATGAAATTGATATTTTATTTGATGAGGTTTTAGAAGAAAGTACATTTCTTTTTGCTGATAAAGTAAAAAAAGAAGAAATATCTCAGTATTCACATGAAAATTTTCTTATTACATATATATCATTTGACGGTGAAGTATGTGGAGAATTATTTTTACTTTTTTCAGAAGAAACAGCACATGAAATTACAATGAATATGCTTGGCGAAGATGAAAACAACTTTAGTGACTTTGAAGTAAAAGATGCTGTAAAAGAATTTGCTAATATGCTTTGCGGTAAAATCGTATTAAAAGAATTTGGTAAAGAGAAGGAATTTGATATATCAATTCCAATTATAAATGAAGCACCACATGAAATTTATAAAAGATTAATTGAAGATGAAAAAACAAGATTTTATATGATTGATGAAAGACCAGCATTATTTAATATAGGAATTGTAAAAACTTAAAAAGGAAGAAGGCAGGTAGCCTTCTTCGTGTTGTTTTAACACTTTTTAAGCATAAAGATCAACATTTTTGCCAACTGGTGATGAATCCCGAATGCCCTGACAAGTTTCAACAAGAGAATTCATAAGCTGACTGGAAGTATCTTTTTGAACTTCCATGCTTTTCTTGAGCATATTGACTTTGACATCCAGATTAGCTTCATCCAGTTGGATATTACTTAATTCACCTGCAATTCTCATATTCATCACCTGCCTTCCAATGTTAATCGGATAAAAATTTTAAAAACTTAAATATAATTGAGTTTTCTGATTAAATAAACAAAAATCAATATAATGTTATCTCAAAGTAAATTTCATATAAAAAAATATCACACAAGCATAATTCTATGCTCTGTATTTTGTTATACAAATGTGCTCTGGTCTGTCATCCCGGTACTATTCTGAGCCGGGATCTTCTTTTGTCTTTTTTATAAATGTCAACTTAAACTTCCTCAAAAAAGTGCAGTTAAGATTCCTCAGTTTCTTTTACATTATACTTTAATTTATCTTTAATTCTGTAAGAGGGTCCTGAGATATTAAATAAATAAGAATAATGAATTAATCTATCAAGTATAGCTTTTGTAATCATTTCATCCTGTCCTAAAATTTGTGGCCACTTTTCAAAGGTTATATTACTTGTAATTATGGTCGATCGTTTCCCGTATCTTAAATCTATTAACTGGAAAAACAATTTTGATTCTAATGAGGATATTTCACTGAATCCAACTTCATCAATTATAAGTAATTTATATTTGTAATAAAGTTTTAATCTTTTCTCAAGAAGCCCTTCATTGTGGGCTTTTTTTAGATTGTTTATTAATCTTGAGAATTTAATAAAGTATACACTGTTTCTTTTTATAGCTACTGCATACCCTGTTGATACAGCAAGATGGGTTTTACCAACACCAGGATTTCCTATAAAAATAATGTTTGTGCCATCTTCATAAAAATTTGAGTTTATTACACTCCGAATTTTATCTTCTTTTACCGATGGTTGAAAAGAAAAATCATAATCATCTATAGTCTTAACAAACGGGAATGCTGCTACTTTTACATTATATAATTTATTGTTTTGTTCTTTTGCTTCAACTTCCTTTCTTAAAACTTTATCTAAGCCTGTTAACTCTAAATTTGTTATATTATCATTTATATGCAATTTTTTAAGATATGAATATGATGGCTGAAAAATCAAGACCAATTTTATGCAATTCTTAATTCATCATCCAAGCTTCTTCCTTTTTTAAATATATCCACACATCTTTCAAAGTCATATTCTTTCATTCTGTAATATGATATT
>Ga0265293_10006813_pt1 | contig 17988 bp, 20 predicted proteins | sample Munlanlewell138R_FD_192505 | JGI IMG/M metagenome (GOLD analysis project Ga0265293, IMG submission 192505) | Leachate microbial communities from a municipal landfill in Southern Ontario, Canada - Leachate well 138R | ecosystem: Engineered > Solid waste > Landfill > Unclassified | place: Canada...
TTAGTGGAGGTATAGGGGAGAATTCTGCTTATATAAGAGAGAGAATAGTAGATAAAAACCTAGCAAAAGATATACCTATCTTGGTTATAAAAACCAATGAAGAGCTTGAGATTGCTAGGCAGTGTTTAGCTTTTAAAGAATCTTAGTTTGAGAGTAAAAGTGGTTTTTTTTAGCTATATAATTTAACTCTTTTAATCTCTCATTTGAGAGAGGTTTGTTTTTTATCTTATATACCATATTTACTAAGTAGTCATAAGAGCTTAAATCTATATTTTTACTTAGTAGTGCTTCGGTAGAGAGAAAGTTTACTATCTCTTTTTGTGAGAGAGTAGTATAGTTGCTTTGTAGATTTGTTAACATAGCATCAGTTGCAAGTGCGTTATCATCAAAGAGCTTTTTCGCAATTTTTTTAGATGCATCTCTATCTATTCCTCTTGAGTAGAGATTGTTGGCGATATTGTTTGATAAAGAATTTGATTGAGTTCTATTTTGTTGGCTTGAAGTTGACGCTAAAAGTGGTGATAGTGTTAAGGATGAGGTTAGTAAAACCAGAGATAAAATATTTTGATTTTTCTTCATTTTGTATCCTTAAAGTTTTAGTTCTTTTAGTCTTTATGAATATCAGTATAGCTCTCTTTTGTAAATAGAAAAGTCAATCATTTATTGATGTTTGGTTTACGGATTTGCTTGATAAATTTAGTAAGAATTTAAAAATAGCATAAACCCCTAAGAAAGGGGCTTAAAAGTGGATTATAAAGGTGTTACGTTCTCAGCTTGTGGGCCTTTTTGACCTTCACCTACTTCAAAAGTAACTCTTTGTCCCTCTGTTAGAGAAACACGACCACCACCAGTGTGGTTTACTTGACGAAAGTGTACAAATACATCTTTTCCGCCATTATCTTGTTGGATAAATCCATAACCTTTTTCTTCGTTAAACCATTTAACTGAACCGTCTTGTAATTCTGCCATAGCAATACCTCATGTATAAATAATCACTTCCTTAGAAGTGGAGTCAAAAATTGGAGAGTCTTTAGGGTCACAATTGAGTATATCACTAAATTACACACTAAAGATGAACTCGAGCCTCATCTTTTCATCGGAGCTATTGTATCTTAATTATTTCATTTATAGCAATACGTTAAGCGTTAAACAAATGAAGTTAAATGTCGATATGTTAACTATAGTAACAGACAAAGGATACATTATGCAAATATCATCAAATATGAGTGCTGCTAGCACTGTAAAAAACCCGAATATTATTAAGCCTCTTTATACTGAGAAAATATCTCAAGATGAGGTCAAGGAGATTCGAGAACAATTAGCTAAAAATTCTTTAGCGATGGCTTTTAACTCAACTGCCATTCAAGGTGCTTTTTCAAAATCTGAAAATAATTTTGAACAAGATTATAAAGATTTTCAAAGTTTTTTAAATGAGGTTGGTTATAACGGAAAACCAATCGCTGAGCTAAGTAGAGATGAAGCTGCAGAACTTGTAAGTGAAGATGGCATCTTTGGTATCAAGCAGACTTCAGAGCGCATAGCTAACTTTGTTATAAATGGTGCAGCTGGAGATGAAGATAGACTCCGTGCAGGTAGAGAGGGAATGCTTAGAGGATTTGCAGAAGCACAGAAGATGTGGGGAGGCGAACTTCCAGAGATTTCTCAAAAGACTATGGCAAAAGCTATAGAGATGGTCGACACAGCTATGCACGACTTAGGTTTTTCCATCATAAACGAAGAAGCCTAATAACTAAAGATGAGTCTTAGGCAGGGATATCGAGCCTACTTGACTCAGCTTTTTGCTCTTTAGAAGAGTTACTCTGTTGCGCTTCATTTTTATATGTCTCTTTTCCCACTAATTTTTCTTGAGCTTCTTGAGCTAGTTGTTGTTGTGCTTTGATTTTCATCACATTTGCACTTGATGCAACTGCCATGTCTTGTGCACTTGGATTTGCAGGTGCGAGAGCAGCTGCTATAACTGAGTCTGCATTTGCGATGGTTTCTTGTGGAGTTGAGCCTTTTTTAAAAGAGATTGAGACTTCACCTCCAATAGCATACATTTTGCCATCAGGGCCTTTTTGGTAGCTATAAGATGCAGCTCCAGTTGAAGCTCCAGCACTTTGATGTGCGGCTTCATGAGCACGAACTTCTGCATCTCTTGATTGTAAGTCTAAAACAAGCTTTTTTTCATCTGCACTAAGTTCAGTTTCTGGTTTTTTTTGTAGAGCACGATCTTCTTGTGTTTGCTCCTTTTGCTCTTTTTCTTTAGGAACAAAAGAGGCTTGATAGCTAGTGCTAGCAGAGTAAAGTGTGTTTGATGAAATGTTCATAATATCAATTATACAAACGAGTAAGTTAAAATCAGCTATTATTTCATAATTAAAAAAATGGATGAGATTATGATATTTGAACTTCAAGATGATTATATAGAGCTTTTTAAACTTATAAAGGTTTTAGATTTAGTAGATAGTGGCGCAGATGCAAAGAGGATAGTTGGTGAAGGTTTTGTTAGAAGAAATGGTGAAGTAGAACTTAGAAAAAGAGCAAAAATTATCTCAGGCGATGTTATAGAGATAGCCGAAGTTCGTGTAGAAGTTAAATGATGAGAGTTTTAGTAGCTTTAGCGATGCTAATGAATTTAGCTTTTGGTGATTTTTTTGTAGTTAGTGGTGATAAAAAAGTAGAAATGACATCGTTAGTAACTGGAAAAATAGACTTTAGCACCTTTAAAAATATCGCTACCATAAAGCGCTCAAGCAATGAGCTTAGTGCGCAAGGTAAGGAGATAGCATTTAATCATAGGCATTTAAACTTTAGACTTGCAACTATTGGTCTAAGACAAGTTAACTACTCCATAACAGAGTTTTCAAGTAAGTCACAAGATGCAAGCGACACGTATCACATAGACTTTGCTAAGTATACTCAGGGTGATGGAGTGATGCTGCAACTCTTTTACAAAAACAGATGGTATGCTGTAATTTTAGGAGATCCACTAACTATACTTCAAGATATGTTTTTGAGTCTTGATATGGAGTCAGAAGATTTGGATTTAGATAGAGCAATAGAAGCAATAAAACAAGCAAGATCTGCATTTCCACTTGATGAGAAACTCAAAACTATAGATATGCAGCTAGAAGACAAAAGAGCAAATGAAGTGTTTAAATCTTCTAAAAACTTTGCTCCTAGTGACAAGCCGATTAAAGTATTCTTTAATTAGTATAAAACCAAGCCTAAAGGTGCAATAATTTGCACAAGGCGAGTTTACTATATCAATATATCTTGATTTAGTAATTTGATTTTGTTATAATCTTGACTACTAAAAGGAGAATGATGTGGAAGTTTTCTTAAAAAGCGTAGCTGCTCTTAATGATGATACAAGGGTGATGTTGTTGCGTTTTCTTGATAAATATGGCGAGACCTGTGTGTGCGATATGCAAGCCTCTCTGGATATGATTCAGTCACGCCTCTCACGGCATCTCAAGATTTTAAAAGATGCTGGGTTTTTAAGAGTAAATCGCAGAGGAACTTGGGGCTATTACTCCATTAGAACTCCACTTGACCGTTTTCGCAGTGAAGCATTAGAAGAGATTCGCTCTTTAGATGTTGTGCTGCCAGAACTTAAAAAACTATCTGAGAATGCAGAGTGTAAAGTATAAAATTACTATAAGGAAATTATTGTGAAAATAGAGATATTGGGCACAGGTTGCACAAAGTGTGCAACTTTAAAAAAAGTAGTAAAAGAAGCAGTTGCAAAGAGTGGAAAATTCACCCAGATAGAAAAAGTAGATGACATTATGAAAATCATGGAGTATCAAGTCATAAGCACTCCAGCACTTGTAATAGATGGTAAAGTGGTGAGCACTGGTAAAGTTTTGAGTGTGGATGAAGTTGTAGCTTTTATAAATAAATAGCTAGTCGACCCTTACGATGTTCTATAGTAGTGTTAAATATATAAGTTTTTGGAACCGAGAACTTGTTCGCGGCTCCGTTATAGGCTTAAGTGAAATTTGAGCGTTGTTGAGGTTTTAGCTCTTAAGGGGTTGAAATTTTTTATAGTTGTAGTAAATATGAACTAATGAATCCAATCAGTCCACCAAAGACTCCTCCCCCTAGTTTAACAATCCTTTATAAACCTTTGCAACTATCTATATAGGGGCTTATCATCTATTTACATAATACTATTAATATGTTCAATCCTTTGCAAAAATATGCTATTATTATCTCGTTTGTTGTAAATAATTGTTGTAAAATTGCTTAATTATAGGTGCTTATAATTGATTTAAGATATTACAACATTTAAATTGTTGTAAAAAGAGGGTTTAGCATGGGTTTTAGAAAAATAGGAGCAAAGAAATATAGTGGTATTTTTGAGTATTTCAAGGATAGTGATAAAGATAAAAGAACAATAGCTTTTTATATTTCATATCGTGACCTTGATAATAAAATTAAAAAGCTTAGATGTGATGCTAAATCTAAAGAAGATGCACTAAAAATTTTAAATGATAAAAGAGCAGAACTCACAAAAGATAGAGCAGAAATACAAAGAGATTCTTCTTTACTATATCAAAAAGTTATGAATAAAAACTTAACACTTGAAGATGTTGCAAAAATATATTTCCCCACTAAAACAGCTAAAACCGCTAAAATGATTGAATCAGGTTATTACAGACATATAAATCCTACATTAGGAAGTATGAAAATATCCAATATTAAAACAAGTGATATAAAAAAGCTTAGCGAAATACTTAAGAAGAAAATAGCTCAAAGAGGTCCACCTTCTAAAATTAATAAAGTCATTGAAAAACCAACCCCACTCAACCCAAGAACAATAAAAAAACAAATAAGTAATTTGAGAGCTTTATTTAATTGGGCTATAAAAGAGAATTATGTTTACAAAAATCCTGTTATAGTCGGAGATATAATAAAGGTAGACGCAAATAAAGCAGGACGAGTTTTATCAGATGCAGAGCTTGAAATACTGTGGAACTTAGATGAATTTATAGTAAAGCCTAGATTATTGTTGTTTTTAAAGTCTTGTTATCACACGGGAGCAAGACCTAGTGCTGTAATGGATATACAAGTGAAACATATTAATTTTGATAAGAGAACAATCCATATAAGAGCTATGAAGCAAGGAAAGCCTTATGATGCAAGAGTAAGTAAAGAGTTGTTGGGAATGCTTAAAAAATGGATACAAGAACATGATTTAGTACATGATAATTTTATTTTTTTTCCTATGCAGTTATATGCTCGTGCAACAACAGAAAAGGAACGAAAATCTATAAAAAATAGTTCTACAAGATATCAAGGTTATGCCGAATTATTAAGAAAAATCTTTGATAAATATTTCAATCAAAATATAGGAACTCATGATATTGCTTATAGAGTTTCAGTCTATACAATGAGACGAACAAGTGCAACAAAAGTTTACAAAAAGTTTGGAGTTGTTCATGCAAAAAAATTTTTAAATCATACAGAAATTGATACAACAATGAAATATCTTAATATTGATAATGATATGGAAGAGTTAGATTATGAACTTTAAAAAAACTTTTGAACTTACCGAAGAAGAAGCAAATATGATATCTTTGCATAACTATATAAACACTAATAAGTGGCAATCAGAAGAGTTTATTGAAATATTTAATAATCATTTAGATGGTTTATACAAGGAACATGAATTAAATTCGATACAAGAGGCATTTAATTTACAAGCTCTTGGAGTATTTCCAATAAATATAATTAAAGATAAAATAGATGATAAAAATAAACTTTCTAATCCTCATATAAAGACTCTTGAAGGAGTAAAAAAACTATTTGCTTTATCTGAAAAAAACAATAAAGCTTTTTGTGAACAAATGGGTTACGTATATAAAATGGATGATGATGATATACAATTTCAAGCTGATATTATTGAATATATTCATAATCATATAAGCAACTTAAGAAACACGAGAGCATGGTGGAAAGCTATACAAAAAAAGAATGCTATTGAAGTTTTAACGAAAGCATCTATAAAAAAATATAGACACCAATCAATTTTTACAGCATTTAACAAAATCATTAAAGAAACTTCTCTTATCTACAAATAAATATGTTTTCCCTACATTAAGGGGGAATGTTACTCTATATAATAATACCCAATAAGCATATAATTCTCCTCAAGTATTAACTAATTCCATAAATAAAACAAGGGTATTACCATGTCTCAACAAGAATTTACACAAATGTTAAGAGAAAATTATAAAAAGATGTTACTAACAAAAAAAGAAACAGCTTTAGAGTTAGGAATAAGTGAAGCTACTATTGACCGATTAAGAAACAATGGTCTAATTAAATCTAAAAAGGTTTTAGGTCAGATTATGTTTTCTATTGATGAAATAGCTCGTTTTGTATCAGATATTTAGCATGACAATAAATTTAAGTAGTTAAATTTAAGTAAAAAATAAGCCCTCGGCGTATGAGAGCCAGCATATGTCCTGACGGACAAAACTGGTTAGGGATTAAATCCCTAAGACCCTATTGAAGTTTGGAGGTATTGTGAAAAATACAGAAAATCGTAGCATTAAAAAATCATTTAGATTTACTCAAAGTGAATGGTCATTGATTGAAAAAAAATGTGTAATCGCAAATATTACACCTACACAATATTTTCAACAAATTGCTGTTTATGGAAAAACTGCAAAACGAGATTGTCTTAAAGAAAAAAATATATATATGGGGCAAATTGCGATGATTGGAAATAACATAAATCAAATTGCTCGTAAATTAAATAGTGAAGAAAAAGTTGATTTATGGATGCTTCAATTACTTTTAAAAATAGAGAAATATCTAAATGAAAAGTTATTACTATGATTTTAAAAATGAACAGAAAAAGTAAAGGTCGAAAAGGTCCAGTTGAGTATTTACTTAATGAAAGAGAAGAAGAAGGAACAGCAATAACACTTAGAGGTAATCCAGAAATTACTAAAAGTTTAATTAAAAATATAGAAAGAAAACATAAGTATCTATCTGGTGGCTTGATGTTCGCAAAAGAAGAACATATAAATGACAATCAAAAAAAACAAATCATGGATGCTTTTGAAGAAGTGCTTTTTGCAGGGCTAACCTCAAACCAGTACAACATACTTTGGGTCGAGCATAGTGATAAAGGACGTTTAGAACTTAACTTTGTTATTCCTCGCATTGAATTAAGCACAGGGCATGATTTAGATTTATACTCTCACAGAAGAGACTTGCCAATTTTCGATATGTGGAAAAGTGGTATTAATGCAAAATATAATCTTGCAGACCCAAATGACCCACGTAGAGCAAGAACAACATCTGAAAGAACAAAAAGTGCCAGAGGCAAAAATACAATAGTAGCCAATCGCAAAACTATGGATGAGACATTACATAAATTAGTAATAGATAAACGGATACAAAATAGACAGCAAATGATTGAACTTTTAGAACATAATGGATATGAAATCACTCGGAAGAATAGTGAAAGCATAAGCATTAAACACAATGACATAGGTAAAAAAGCCTTGAGATTAAAGGGAGGAATTTATAGTGAAAACTTCACAAGCATTGAATGCATAAGCAAAGAGCGAGAGCAACGAATTAGAGAATACGATAATAGAGTTGCGCGAGGTGAAATTAAAGAACCTAGAGAAACATATAAAAAGTATTTACAAACACGAATTGAACGACATAAAAAAAGATATTCAAGAACTGAAGGAACTTATAAAAACAAGTCACAGGTTATTAAAAAAAGAGATAGAAATAACTTGGTTTCAGCGATTAATAATAAAGATGAAAGGATAAAAATAGATGACAGAATTAGAACTTTTATTGAAAACAGCAATTCAAAACGAGAAGAACGCATTAGAGGAGCTAAAGAGCGAGAGAGAGAACTACTTGAACAAATTAAAGACTCTAACAGTAAATTATCAAATAGCCATAGAAGAACAGAAGAAGAGTTGTTTACTAGGATTGCAAAAACAAGAAATAATGTGGAAAAGTACATTGAAAGAGATTCAAAGCGAATTGATGCAGAGGCTATCAGCGCAGATTCATATAACAAAAGAACTTCAAATAGAGTACATGAATTATTTGAAAGAATTGACGAACAATATACAAGATTTAGAAAATCAATTAAAGGAGTTATAGATGAAATTAAAAAAATAGACCTTTTTAAAATGGCTAAGGAAGAAATGATGTCTAAAAGCAGATTAACAAAAAATGTATCTAGAAGGAGATAAACAATGAAGAACTGTGCTTTATGTGAAAATACTGGAAAAGAACGCAAGTATTTTATCGAAGACCAATCGCTATGTGATTATGATTACATAGAATATTTAGAATTTGTAATAGACGATATGGATGAAGATATCACAATTGAATCTGCGAACAAGGCATTGTCTAGATTAAGAATAAGTAGAAGACCAGAATTATCAAATAGCTTGACTCGACAACATACTACCAAAAGACGTAGAAGAAGATAGTATATAAAAGATGATAAATTATCAATCCAAAAATCCATCAAATAAATTTATAATGATAGATAAAGGGATTGATGATGAGCTATCACCTGATGCATATTACCTGCTGATAAAGCTGATGAAATTAGCACCAAATGAGAGTAATTCAAACACAGAACTAAAAACAAAAACAAAGTTTTCTAAACGTAGGTTTGATAGAGCTAAAGCTGAACTTATTTCCAAGGGCTATTTAGAGACGAAACAACTTTTTGACAATATGTATGCCTTTTATATTGGTAAACAATCTGTTCAGAAATATAAAGCGGTATATAAAAAATCTAATAGTCGTCATGAGCAAAACAAAATTAGAAAAATTGAAAAATCTTTAGACGGTAGCACTGTGTGACCGTCTAAATCTAGAGAGTCTCATATTGGAACTGTCTAAATATAGATAGCTACATTTTGAGACCATCTACAATATAAATACAAGAAGACTAATCACAATGTATGACTTAAAAAGTTAAGCCATCATGGTATTTTATCCAAACCGCTTTCGCTAGCATGAAGCAAGCTTCAGGCTATCCCAAGCTTACATTTGGATACATACCAAGGAGAGCTTACTTTTTCAGCCTTACACGCTTCGCATGTTGCTCTCAGGACTTTGTCCCGAACCCTACTCTTCGCCAGAGAGGCAGAGCGAGAGAATTAAATATATAAAACTGCCAACCGAATATTCTATATTTTCATTTTTATTCTTGAAGTTTAAATATCTTATTTGAAGATTTTGAAGAGGTGTTTTTTCTTTGTAAGAATTTTACCTTTGAATATGACTATTAAGATATAATAACATAAAACATTTTTAGGAAATTTATGAACAAACTTACACTTGAAACACTCGAACGATGGCTATGGGATAGTGCCGACTTACTTAGAGGGCACATAGACAGTTCAGATTTCAAAAACTATATCTTTGGACTACTGTTCTTAAAGAGAGCAAACGACCAATTTATGGAAGAAGCAAACATAGCTGTTAAAGATGACGGTGTAAGTTTAGAAGAAGCACTTCTTGATGAAGATTACCACCAATTTTTTATACCGAAAGATGCTTACTGGACTGAACTAACTAAAAAGACTGAAAACATTGGTCAAGCTCTTGATAAAGCTTTTTCACTTATAGAAGAAAATAACTCTCAATTAGAGGGTGTTATGACTGCTGTTCATTTTGGAGACACAGAGAAACTTCCAGATAGTTTATTAGCAAGACTACTACAACACTTCAACAAATACTCACTTGCTAATGCACATTTAGACAATCCAGATATTCTTGGAAGTGCTTATGAGTATTTAATCCGTGAGTTTGCTGATGATGCTGGAAAAAAAGGTGGAGAGTTCTATACACCAAAAGAGGTAGTTGAGCTTGTGGTTCAATTGATAAAGCCAGAAGCTGGTAATAGTGTTTATGACCCTACTTGTGGAAGTGGTGGTATGCTAATACAAAGTGCCAACTACATTAAAGCTAATGGTGGAACTGTTGGTAAGTTTGTGGATGCTAAACTTTACGGTCAAGAGAAGAACCTTGGAACTTGGGCTATATGTAAGATTAATATGATTGTTCATAACTTCAAAGATAGTGATATTCGCAAAGGCGATACTTTATCAGCACCAAAACATTTAGAACATAATGAGCTAATGACTTATGATAGAGTTATAGCCAATCCGCCGTTTAGTTTAAGCAAGTGGTGGGCTCCTGCTGAAATAGATATAAAGCAAGATGAAAAAGGCAAAGAGATAGCACCAAAGTATAACTCTGTTGTGTCTGATGAGTATGGTAGATTTAAGTATGGCATTCCACCAAGAGGTTATGGAGATTTAGCATTTGTTCAGCATATGGTAAGTGTTCTTAAAAACGATGGTCGTATGGGTGTTGTATTGCCTCACGGTATTTTGTTTCGTGGTGGAACAGAGGGTAAAATTAGAGAGGGCTTACTTAAAGATGATTTAGTAGAAGCTATTGTTGGATTACCCTCTAACTTGTTCTATAACACTGGTATCCCCGCTTCAATCATAATCATAAACAAGAGTAAAGCTGATAGCCTTAAAAACAAAGTTGTGTTTATAGATGCTTCAAGTGAATTCAAAAACGGTAAAAATCAAAATACTCTAATGCCTGATAATATCAAGAAAATAGTTGATGGCTATGACGGACTTACAGATATAGATAAATTTATGAGAATTGTTGAAATGAGCGAAATAGCCCAAAACGATTACAACTTAAATATTTCACGATACATTGATACAAGTAGTGAAGAAGTTATTATTGATATAAAAGCTACTATGGAAGATATAAGTGAGTTAGAGAGTAAAGAGCAAGAGATAGATAGTAAGTTAAACGGTTATCTGAAAAGTTTGGGTTTTTAGTATGGTAGCAGAGGGTTATAAAGATACTGAAATAGGTGTTATTCCTGCTGGTTGGGAAGTGAAGACCTTGGAAGATATCTGTATTAAAAAAGGTCTAAGAAGAGGTCCATTTGGAGGAGCATTAAAAAAAGATATTTTCGTATCTGAAGGATACAAAATATATGAACAAAAAAATGCTATTAAGCAAGATTTAGAGATTGGAAGATACTACATAACTGCTGAAAAATATAATGAAATGGAAGCATTTCAAGTCAAAGAAAATGATTTCTTAATTAGCTGTTCTGGAACAATTGGTAAAATTGTTAAGGTTAGCTCTCCATATAAAGAAGGCATAATAAATCAAGCATTATTAAAACTAACACTAAACGATATCATTAATGACAACTTCTTTCAATTTCAATTTAATTCAAGAAGAATACAATCTTTAATAATTGATAATACTCAAGGTGGGGCTATGCCTAACTTAGTAAGTATGTCAATTTTTAGGAATACTAAATTCGTAATTCCACCACTAAATGAACAAGAAAAAATAGCTGATATTTTATCAACTACTGATGATAAGATAAATGCTATTTCTATTCAAATAGAAAAAGCCGAAACACTTAAAAAAGGGCTACTACAAAAGCTACTAAGTGAGGGTATAGGACATAGTGAGTTTAAGGATAGTGAGCTTGGGAAGATACCTGCGAGTTGGGATATTATACCATTTTTAGAGCTCGCTGATAAAAAAGTAAAGCACTCATTTACGGGAGGGCCTTTTGGTTCTGATTTGAAAAGTGAGCATTATACTGATAAAGGTGTAAGGGTAATTCAACTTCAAAATATTGGAGATGGTTCTTTTCTAAATAATGATTTTGTTTATACATCAGAAGAAAAAGCAGAAGCACTAAAAACTTGTCAAATTTATCCAAATGATATTATATTAGCAAAAATGGCTGAACCAGTCGCCAGAGCTTGTATTATTCCAAATATTGAAAGTAAATATTTAATGGGTTCAGATGGTATTAGACTACATATAGATAAATCAAAATATGACACTCACTTTATATTCCAATCTATCAATCATAATAGATTTAGAAATATTGCTATTGCCAGAAGCACTGGAACAACACGATTGAGAATAGGTTTAACAGCATTAAAAAAAATACCTATTGCTATCCCACCACTTGAAGAGCAAAAACAAATAGCCGAAATCTTATCAACTGCCGATGAAAAGTTAGAAGTTCTTCGTGCTAAAAAAGAGAAGTATGAAACACTCAAAAAAGGTTTATTACAGAAGCTTTTGAGTGGAGAGGTTAGAGTTTAGTGTTTAATAAACTCTTAACAATCATTTTTAAACTATTTAAGAAAAACAAGGTTGAATGTATGGAAAGTGAAATCGTAAAGTTGGAAAATAAACTTTTAAAACTTTTTCAACAAGAAGAAGCCTTTGTGGTGTCAATCAATGGTGAATGGGGTGTAGGTAAAACCCACTTCTGGGATAATTTTGTTGAGATGCATTTAAAAGATGAAACCGTCGCTTATATATCACTTTTTGGGAAAGAGTCCATTAAAGATATATTAAACAGTATAATGATTCAGATATCTAAACATTTTGAAAGAGCAGAAGAGGCTAGTGAAGTATTTGGCTCTACAAAAATTGCTGGAATAGATTTAGCTGCAGTTTTCTCCATTGGTAAGCCAAGAGATTTTGAAAATGTTATTGTTTGTATTGATGACTTTGAGCGTTCATCTGACAAGCTAGATGATAAAGATATACTTGGAGTAATAGCTGAATTAAAAGAGCGTAAAAATTGTAAGGTTGTAATGATTTACAATAACGAAATAAAATCGGATATTTTATCAACTTATAAAGATAAAGTCTTAGATTATGAACTTCATTATAAACCAACTGCAATGGAATCTTATACTCACATTAGTCCTAAATTAAAAGTATTTCAAGAATATCCATTACAATACTTCGAGGATATAGGTATTACCAATATTCGTGTAATGAAAAGAGCTATTAATGCACTTAATGATTTTGAGTTTATAAAAGCTGAACTTGATAGCCATCCCTATATTGAGCAAGAAATTGTATATAGCATTTTAAAGTTTTCAGTTATTAATGCTCAATTTCAAAACTTTAACTTTGAAGAACTTGTGGAATATGTATCTGAGAAAAGAATTGCTCAGGATGGTCATTTTGATATTGACAATGAAAAAGAAAAGATGCTTTATTTTTTTAAAATGGGAGACTCTAACTGGTTAATTCAAGATGAACTCACAGAAAATATAGATAGCTACATTAAAAGCTCTATCCCTAATGAGAATGCTCTTTTAGAAATTATAAATAAGCGAAAACAACAAACAAATCGTTCTAATGTAATGAATTTGGTCAATGAAATACATTCTAGATTTAACTATGATTTAAACTATAAGAATGATAAATATGCGAATGATATGTTTTCTATATTATCTAAGAATAAAGAGTCTATTGTTGAAATACTCAATATAGAAAATTTTATTTTTCATATCTCAGAATTATCTACTATTGATAGTATAAATGAGAAAAAATACCATTCATTTGGATTAGAAAGCTTAAAAGAGTATCTCACTGATTATTTAAAATCAAATACACTTGATGACTTAGACCATTTTGGTACTGTAAGTAAAATCATTGATTTTGATAGTGATTTAGATGACTTTATGAAAGAAATAATTAATTCTCAAGACAAGAAGAAAACAGCCAGTAAAGAAAAAGTTTTAGAGCTAATGAAATCGCCAATCAAAAATAGAAGTTGGGGTAATGAACCTGAGCTATTAAAATCTGTTGATGTGGATACATATAAGGAATATATTATCGAAGATGCAGAGTTTTTGAAAGATGTAATGATGTTTATTCGATGGACAAATGGTTTTAGTGGTAGTTCTGGATTTGAAGAAGCAGTTCAAAAACAAATCGATGCTCTTAGAGATTTAGCTCTAAATGGAGATGAAACATCACAGTTTAAAGTAAAAAGAATGTTAAAACATCTCAATGTACCTATCAATAAAGAAGTTAGTCAAGGGTAAGAAAAGGAAAATATTAATGAGTGAATACCTACAATCAGAACTCCCAGCCATAGAGCTTTTCAAAAAGCTTGGATACGACTACTTTGATGCCAAAGGCGAAATGTATGAAGTTGTTCTTGAAGATAGATTAACAACTTCACTTAAAAGAATTAACCCTTGGTTAAATGAAAACAACCTACAAAAAGTTATCCGTAAAATCTTAGCTGTAAATGGTAGCTCACTTATGGAGATAAATTCTGAAATACATAAGCTCATAACTCGTGCCGATGCTCTATCTCTAAAACCAACACCAGAAGATAAACCGAAAGCTGTAAAGTTCATAGACTATGAAAACCTTGAAAACAATAAGTTTCTTGTAGTTAATCAAATGAAGTTCAAAGGAGAGAGAGCTAACTCTATTCCTGATTTAGTAGTGTTTATAAATGGTCTTCCACTTGCTGTTATAGAAGCAAAAGCTCAAAAGGTAGATATAAGCGATATCCCAGATTTAGACTACTATCAAGCAAACTCTCCAAAACTATTTCATTACAATCAAATAATAGGGGCTATTAATCGTATAAGTGGCTTATATGGAACGATTGAAGCTTCAATGAAGTTCTACTCAAAATATAACGAAAAGGCTTCTGACGAGCTTATAGCACTTCTTGATAATGAACCAACACCACAGGACATTTTAATCTATAACCTTTTTGAAAAGAGAAAGTTTCTTGACATAATAAAATACTTTGTAATCTTTGAAGTTGATGAGGGTAGAACAATTAAAAAACTACCAAGATACCAACAATTAAGAGCAGTAAATAAAATAGTTGATAGACTTATCAAATATAACCGTGGTGGGGTTGTATGGCATACACAAGGAAGTGGTAAATCTATAACTATGATTTATCTTGCTACCAAGTTAAGAGCTGCTACAAGCGGGTTTGATAATCCTACTATCTTGGTACTAACTGATAGAACAGATTTAGATAATCAAATCAGAAGCACCTTTAAGAGAGTTGGCTTTTCAAATATCAATCAAGCTAACTCTATCTCACACTTAAAGACACTACTAAAAGATAGCTATGGGAAAACTCTGACTTCTACTATTCAAAAGTTTCAAGAGAGAGCGGAAGAGAAAAAAGAAGTTGAAGTATTAAGTGAAAAAGAGAATATCTTTGTTCTGATAGATGAAGCTCATAGAAGCCAATACGGACTAACGGCTTCATATATGAGACAATCACTTCCAAATGCGAAGTTTATAGCCTTTACGGGAACACCAATCGACAAAGAAAACAAATCAACACTACACGAATTTTATGGTGGGGATTATATAGACAAATACACTATAAAACAATCAGTTGCCGATGGTAATACTCTACCAATTTTATATGAAACTGGGCTAAGTAAATTCTTCATAGAAAAAGAGTTGCTTGATGCTGAGTTCAATAAAATGTTTGGAGATGAGAGTAAAGAGAAACAAGCTTTATTAAAAAGCAAAGCAACACAACTTGATAAAAATGCTATTCGTAGAGTTGAAGAGATAGCTAAAAGCATTGTAGAGCACTATAAAAATAAGAGCTATTTGGACGGTTTCAAAGCTATGATAGTTTGTCATAACAGATACCAAGCGATAGCTTATAAAAAAGCACTCAACAAGTTGGCGGAGCAAGGACTTAATAATTTTCAGAGTAAAGTTATTATGAGTTTTGACACGAAAAAAGACCCACAAAAGTTTTATGATTTATCTACACCAGAAGCAGATGTGAAACAAGCTATTGAAGATTTCAAACTTCCATTTGGCGATGAAAGTGATGTGAGCCGTGGAGGAAGAAAACAGTTTGATAATACTGCCTTTATCATTGTGAGTGATATGCTTTTAACTGGATATGATGCTCCAATACTTCAAACTCTTTATGTTGATAAGATACTCAAAGAGCATAATTTACTTCAAGCTATTGCTCGTGTGAATAGAACTCGTAAAGGTAAAGAAGCTGGGTATGTTGTAGATTATGCTGGAATAACGAAACACCTTGTAGATGCTCTTGAAATATTCAGTGGGGATTTAGAACCAAGTGATGTAATGGTTAATATAGCAGAAGAAAAAACCATTCTTGAAAATAGACATACTAAGCTTGTAAATTACTTCAAATCAGTTAAGAAAAACAGAGAGACTGAGAGAGATGACTTTATGCTTCAAGCTATTGGATATTTGAAGCCAGATGATATAAAAGATAAGTTCAAAGAGCTTGTAAGTGATTTCAACAAATCAATGAATATAGTTCTTCCAGACCCTTTTGCTTCAAAGTTTGATTATGATTTTAAGTTGTTCAATGAGCTTAAATATATGGTTCGTGATAGTAAAGAGAAAATCACTCGTGAAGATAGCAAGAAGCTTCAAATGATTTTAGATGAACACCTTAGAGCTAATGGTATTGAGTATCTACTTGAAGAGGCTATTGATATAACAGACTATAAAAAGTTTCAAGAAGCTCTAACAAGAAAGGGAAAACATAACCCACTTGATAAAGCAAAAGCAATTATAAAAGCTAATGAAGAGATAAATCCAGAGTTAGCACTTGAACTATCTGAATTGTTAGAAAAAAAATTAATTGATGCTAAGATAGACCGAAAACAAGCAATTATAGATTTATTTAGCGATATGGAAGAGATAATAAATCGCCATAAAAATAGATATAACACTCACGGACTAAGCAATGAAAAACAGCTTGTAGTTTATGACTTAGTAAAAGAACTGACGGACGAAGCTACTGAACTTACACTAAATATATTTAGTGAGCTTGACGAGTGGTTAAATAAACCTGCTATACTCTCTCAAAGCGATGCTCTTAAAGATATGAGAAATGCTATAAAACCAATACTCGCACAATATGGAGTGGATAGAAAAATGTCAAAAGATATAATAGCCAAGTTGGTAGAAACATTTGTATAACGTAGAGTATGGCACTAAAAGTATTGAATTTGATATAGAGAGAAAAACTACTCTCAAAAACACTTATATCAATGTTGATACTGATGGGATTCTAGTAAAAACAAATGATACTACTACCATAGAGCAGATTAATGAAATGGTTAAGAGTAAATCGGCGTGGATAAGTAAAAAGCTTGATATATTCAAATCAATCGCAATCAATAAAGATATAACCACTGGTTCAAGACTTTACTATATGGGTAAGAGCTATTATGTTCAAATGGCAACCGATGAGGATGCTACTTGTATTACAATTGATTTCACTCACTCTAAATTTCATATAACTACACCACCAAAATATTCAGATGCTGAACTTAATAGTGCGATTGAAAGTTTCTATAAACAAAAAGCAGTAGAGAAAATAATACCACTCACTAAAAAGTGGGCTAAAACAATGGGTGTTGAACCTGAACATATAAGTTTCAGATACTCAAAAAAAAGATGGGGAAGTTGTAGCTCAACAAATCGTATCTCATTTAATTACCACCTTGTAAAACTATCTTCTTCACTGATTGAGTACGTTGTTATACATGAATTGGCTCATATCACTTTTGAAAACCACTCCAAGGACTTTTGGAAATTGGTTCATAAACACTTGGCAGATTACAAAGTTAAAGAGGACAGAATTAGAGTGTTTGAGAAGCTATTTTGATTTACTGTTGCAAAGTTTAACAAATTATTTTTATCAAAAGCTAACTAAAAGTATACTTTTTCTTAAAGTGATTGATTTTATTTGTTGTATAGATTTAATAGAAAGTATTTATTAGGAAATTTGAACTCTTATCTTCCACAAAACTTATCAGTATTTAGCAGGTTTAGAGCTAAATGTTGTAAAATAATGTTGTAAAATATAATAGTTTTTATCTTAATATAGCCTATAGTAGGGCTATATTAAGAATGAAGAGATTAGTCCAATAAGTCCACCAAAAACTCCGCCCCAGACTACTAGCCAATCAAGATGTTCTTTGATGAGTTTTTGTACTATCTCTTTTACTATTTGAGGGGTTAGCTCATTTAGTCTTGCATCTATGACTTGCTCTATTGAGGCTAGCATCTCATCACTCAAAGATGAGTTTTGCATAT
>Ga0265293_10006814_pt1 | contig 17985 bp, 17 predicted proteins | sample Munlanlewell138R_FD_192505 | JGI IMG/M metagenome (GOLD analysis project Ga0265293, IMG submission 192505) | Leachate microbial communities from a municipal landfill in Southern Ontario, Canada - Leachate well 138R | ecosystem: Engineered > Solid waste > Landfill > Unclassified | place: Canada...
GCCAATTCCTCGGCGACCTTGCGGGTGTCGCCGGTGCAGCGGATGCCGATCATGGCCTGGCGCGCGAATCCCAGTTGCATCGGGTCGGTGACGGCCACGATCTGCATGACGCCCGCATCGGTGAGCCGTTGCACGCGCTGCCGGACGGCCGCCTCGGACAGGCCGACGGCCTTGCCGATCCCGGCATAGGAGCGACGGCCGTCCTCCTGCAACTTCTCGATGATGGCCTTGGAGAGGTCGTCGAGTTGCATCGCGGGTCCCGGGCCGGCGATGCGCGCGGATCCCGGCTGCGGAGGCGACGTATCGGACATCTGCTGATTGTGCACGGAATCAGTTGTTCGGGGCAACCAATTCGGTCAATATCCGAAGTTGGCGGCGCCGCGTCCAAATGAATACGTAGCGCTAGCTGTGGAAGGCGGCGCCGCCGTCGACTACGGTGGCGGCATGACTGCGACCGCCTCCGACAAGACCTCCACCCTGGCCGGCAGCTGGATCAACGGCGCGGTGGCCCAGACCACCGGGCCGACGCACCAACTGGTCAACCCGGCCACCGGCGGCGTCGTCGCCGAACTGGCGCTGGCGACGCCGGCCGACGTGGACACCGCCGTCGGCGCGGCCCGCGCCGCGTTGCGCGGGTGGGCCACGGCGGCCCCCGTCGAGCGCTCGGCCGTGCTGGCCAAGCTCGCCGAATTGATGGAGGCCAACGCCGAGGTCTTCATCGCCGAGGAGGTCAGCCAGACCGGCAAGCCGGTGCGGCTGGCCACGGAATTCGACCTGCCGGGAAGCATCGACAACGTCGCCTTCTTCGCCGGAGCGGCAAGGCGTTTGGAGGGCAAGGCCTCGGCCGAATACTCCGCGGATCACACGTCGAGCATCCGGCGCGAGGCGGTCGGTGTGGTCGCCACCATCACGCCGTGGAACTACCCGCTGCAGATGGCGGTGTGGAAGGTGATCCCCGCACTGGCGGCCGGTTGCACGGTGGTCATCAAGCCCGCCGAGATCACCCCGCTGACGACCCTGACCCTGGCGCGCCTGGCCAAGGAGGCCGGGCTGCCCGACGGTGCGCTGAACGTGATCACCGGGGCCGGCGCCGATGTAGGCGCGGCCCTGGCCGGCCATCCCGACGTCGACGTCGTCACGTTCACCGGCTCGACCGCGGTCGGTCGCCGGGTGATGGCGGCCGCGGCGGTGCACGGCCATCGCACGCAACTCGAACTCGGCGGCAAGGCGCCGTTCGTCGTCTTCTCCGATGCCGACCTCGACGCCGCGGTGCAGGGCGCGGTGGCCGGCTCGTTGATCAACACCGGCCAGGACTGCACGGCCGCCACCCGCGCGATCGTCGCCCGCGAGCTGTACGACGACTTCGTGGCCGGGGTGGCCGAGGTGATGGGCAAGGTGGTCATCGGCGACCCGCACGACCCCGACACCGACCTGGGCCCGCTGATTTCGGCCGCGCACCGCGACAAGGTCGCCGGCATGGTGTCGCGGGCCCCGGATCAGGGTGGCCGCGTCGTCACCGGCGGCCGCGCCCCCGAGGGGCCGGGCGCGTTCTACGCGCCGACGCTGATCGCCGACGTGGCCGAGACCTCCGAGGTCTACCGCGAGGAGATCTTCGGACCCGTGCTGACGGTGCGGGCGTTCACCGACGATGACGACGCGCTGCGGCAGGCCAACGACACCCAGTACGGGTTGGCGGCCTCGGCCTGGACGCGCGATGTCTACCGCGCGCAGCGCGCCTCGCGCGAGATCAATGCCGGTTGCGTGTGGATCAACGACCACATCCCGATCATCAGCGAGATGCCGCACGGCGGCGTCGGGGCGTCCGGGTTCGGCAAGGACATGAGCGACTACTCCTTCGAGGAGTACCTGACCATCAAGCATGTGATGAGCGACATCACCGGGGTGGTCGAGAAAGACTGGCACCGCACGATTTTCACCAAGCGCTGACGGCGGCGCGCGGCGAAGCTCAGTCGCGCGGGATGACGATCACCGGGGCGTCGGTCCCGGCCAGGATGCGCGCGGCGGTGGAGCCCAGGAAGATCCGCCGCGGCGCGGCGAAGCGGCTCGAGCCGACCACCAGCACGTCGGCCTGGCTCCAGGTCAGCTTCTTCAGGGCCGATTCCAGCGTCATGCCCTCGGCCACCAGGGACTCGATGTCGGGGGCAGTGGGCAGCGCGCGGGCCGCCACGTCCAGGTTCTCCTCGGCGGCGGTGATCTGCAGCGCGCGCAACTCGGCGATGTTCTCGGCCTCGGCGAGGTTCTCCGCCGAGACCAGCGAGACCATCCGAATGGGCAGGCCGGCGGTCCCGGCCAGTTTGAGCGCGAACGGCAACGGGTTGTCGTCGCCGGGTTTGGTGGGCACCGCCGCGGTGACCGCGGCCAGCGACGGTGGGGGATCCTCGGCGTAGCCGCGCGGGGCCAGGGCGACCGGGATGGTCGAACTGTGCAGCAGCGCACTGGAAACCGGGCCGATGACGTGCCCGCCGAAGAAGCCGTCGCGGGCGCCGCCGACGACAATGAGGTCCGAGTGGTGCTCCTCGGCGAAGTTCAGCAGCGACTCGGCGAAGGACTCGCCGACGAGCACGTTGGGGGTGGCGGCGACCCCGGCGGCCGCGAATGCGGCGACCGCGCCGGCGATCCAGCGGTTCCCGCGCGCGATCAGCAGATCCTGGTACTGGGCGCGGCCGGGGCTGCCGTCGGGCAGTTCGTGGCGGATCACCAGCACCACGTCCACCTCGGCGTCGAAGGTACGCGCCAGGGCCACGGCCAGCGCCACACCGTCGTCGCCGGTCGGGGTGGCCAGGTAGCCAACGGTCAAATGCATTGCGCGCCTCCGCACTCTCAGTAGATGTCGGGCACCTTCACCGTGGTCTCGGGCGTCAGGGTCTCGCCGCGGAAGAACCGCTTGGTGCCGAAGGCGAAGCACAGCAGCATCAGCGGGACGCCGAGCACCAGCATCCCGACGCCGAACACGAACACGCCGCCGATGGGCCCGAAGGCGGTGTAGCCGTACCCGGGGTCGATCATGTCGTACGCGCTCTGGAAGAACGCCCACACCATCGCGAGACCGCCGAGGAACGGGAGGATGCCGCGCATGAACAGGTTTCGCGTCGAGGCCAACAGCGTGCGCCGGAAGTACCAGACGCAGGCGAACGCGGTGATCATGTAGTAGAACGCCACCGCCAGACCCAGCGAGGCAATCGAGTCGGCCAGCGCGTTCTGGCTGATGAAGCTCAGCAGGAAGAAGAAGCCGAGCGCGGAGATGCCCATCACGATGGTGCCGAACGTCGGCGTCATGTAGCGCGGGTGGACGAAGGCGAAACGCTTCGGGATCGCCTCGTAGACCGCCATGGACAGGGTGCCGCGCGCCGTCGGCAAGATGGTGGTCTGCGTGGAGGACAGCGCCGAGACCGACACCGTCAACAGCAGCAGCGCCGCGGCGACCCCGCCGGCCACCGGCCCGCCGAGCACGGTCAGCACGTCGTCGACGTTCTCCTCGTTGTTCAGTCCGATCCCGGTGTCGCCGAACCCGGCGAACGACTGGATCGCATAGGCCACCAGCACATAGGTGGCCACCAGGATCAGCGTCGTGATGATGGCCGCGCGGCCCGGGGTGTTCTCCGAATCCTTGGTCTCCTCGCCGACGGCCAGGCAGGCGTCCCAGCCCCAGTAGATGAAGATGCAGAGGATCACCGCCGCCGCAATGGAACTGGCGTCCAGTCCCGAGGGCCACAGCCAACTCCACGACGGCAGCACCGCCTGTTCGCCGGCGGTGCCGGCGAACACCCGCACCAGGGCGATCACGCTGACGCCGATCAGGATCACGAACTGGATCACCATCAGGACGCTCTGTATCCGCTCCGACAGCACGATGCCGCGCGCGCTGACCACCGTCATCGCGATGATGAAGAACGAGCCGAGCAACACCTTGGCGGTCAGCGACTCGGCCAGCGAGTCCAACCCGACGAACCGGAACAGGTAGATCGCCGCGATCTCGGCGACGTTGGCCAGCACGATGATCGCCGAGACGGCCAGGCCCCAGCCGCCGATCCAGCCGATCCACGGCCCGAAAGCCTTGGTGCCCCACGTGAACGTGGTCCCGCAGTCCGGGGTGTCCCGCGCCAGCTCGCGGTAGGCGAACGCCACCATCAGCATCGGGATGAAGGCGAGCACGAACATCGACGGCGCCTTCTCGCCGACCGCCAACACGATGTAGCCCAGCGTCGCCGCCAGGCTGTAGGCCGGCGCGGTGGCGGCCAGCCCGATGACGATGTTGCCCACCAGGCCCAGCGCGTCGGCTTGCAGGCCTTTGTCCGAGCGGGGACGTGCGGGTGGCTCCGCAATTGCCATGCTCACGGATAGTACGGTCGCCGAGGGCGCGGCGTCGGTGCAACGACGGAATAGGCTGGACGGGTGACCTCGAGCGCGGGAGCCGTCGAATTCGAGGCGGTTCGGCCCCATCTTCTTGCCGTGGCCTACCGGCTGACCGGCACGGTCGCCGATGCCGAGGACATGGTGCAGGACGCGTGGCTGCGGTGGGCCGGACTGGGGGAGCGGCGCCGCGAGATCGCCGACCTGCGCGCATGGTTGACGACGGTGGTGAGCCGGCTGAGCCTGGACTGGCTGCGTTCGGCCGCCCACCGCCGGGAGAACTACGTCGGCAGTTGGCTGCCCGAGCCCGTCGTGGTGGAACACGGCGCCGACGACCCGCTGGCCGCCATCGTCGCCGCCGAGGACGCACGGTACGCGGCAATGGTTGTGCTGGAACGCCTCTCGCCGGATCAGCGGGTGGCCTTCGTGCTGCACGACGGCTTCGGCATGTCCTTCCCGGAGGTCGCCGACGTGCTGGGCACCAGTGCGGCCGCCGCGCGTCAGCTGGGTTCGCGGGCCCGACGCGCGGTGGCGCAGGCCCCCGCCCCGCCGTCCGACGCGCAGCATGACGAGGTCGTCGGGCAGCTGATGGCCGCGATCGCGACGGGCGACCTGGCCGCCGTGGTGGCGCTGCTGCACCCCGAGGTGCGCTTCACCGGGGATGCCAACCGGCGGGCACCGACCGCCGCCCAGGTCATCGTCGGGCCCGACAAGGTGGCCCGGTTCCTGCTCGGGCTGGCCCAGCGCTACGGGCCGGGATTCGTCACGTCGCAACGACTCGCGCTGATCAACGGCGAGCTGGGCTCCTTCACTGCCGGCCAGCCCGTCGGATCGGGTTTTGCCGAGATGATGCCGCGAATCGCCGCGATGACCGTCAAGGACGGAAAGGTCTGGGCGGTATGGGATATCGCCAACCCGGACAAGTTCACCGGGTCGCCGCTGGGCGGCCGCTGAGTCAGGCCCAGGGCACCCGGCAGGCGTCCCCGGAACTGAAACCCTGCTCGGTGATGCCCAGCGCGGAGTACATCCGGGCGCGCATGTTCTCCACCCCGATCTGATAGGTCAGCTCGATCACCCCGTCGTCGCCGAAGCGCCGGCGCAGATCGCCGACCTGCTCGTCCGTGACGGTGTGCGGGTCGGTGGTCATGGCGTCGGCGTAGGCGATGGCGGCGCGCTCGTCGTCGCTGAACAGCGGCGAGGTGGCGTAGTCGTCGATCGACTTCAACCGGTCGACGTCCAGGCCGTCGAGGCGTTGCAGCATGGCGCCGAAGTCGACGCACCACGAACAGCCGACGGTGCGGGCGGTCCAGAACACCGCGAGTTCGCGGACGGTGACCGGCAGCGTCTTGGATCCGCTCTGCAGCAGGGATTCGTGCACAGCGTTGGCGATCAACAGCCGCCGGTGATGCGCGGCGACCGCGAACGGTTCGGGCACCTCGCCGAAGCGCCGCCGGGCGTAGCGGTACATCAACCGGGTCAGCAGGCCGGCCTTCTGCGGGGGCACGGGTGGGATACGTGTTTGAGTCATACCCCTTGGACGAGACTGCCCGCCGAGGTGTGACACCGGCGGGTCACCGCGGCGGCGGCGGGGGCGGCGGCGCGCCGGCCGGGGGTGCGATCTTCGGGTAGCTGCGACCGGTACTGGCGACGGACGACTCACCATCACCGTCGGGTCCGGCCCCCGTCGGCGCCGGGCGGCCCGGCGAGGCGTCCCAACCGGTGTCAACGAGGCGCTTCTGCACCAGGATCGCCAGGCCCAGGAGTACGGCGCTGATCATCAGCATGACCACCACGCCCCAGACCTCGCCAAGTTTGGCGGCGTTGCCCATAAGGATTCCGTACCAACCGAAGTCGGTGTCGCCGAAGGTGGTGTTCTCCTCGCCGAGGGCGCCGAGCACGCCCACCAGAATTGCCGGTAGGAAGGTGATCAGCAGGCCGTTGACGAAGCCGCCGGCGACCGCGCCGCGGCGGCCGCCGGTGGCGTTGCCGTAGACCCCGGCCGCGCCGCCGGTGAAGAAGTGCGGCACCAGGCCCGGCAGCACCAGCACCCAGCCGAACGCCGGACCCAGCCACGCCGCGAGCACCGCGAGACCGATCAGGCCGGCGATGAAGCTCGAGATGAAGCCGACGAGCACCGCGTTCTGGGCGTAGGGGAACACGATCGGCGCGTCGAGGGCCGGCACCGCCCCCGGCACCACCCGCTTGGCGATGCCCTGGAACGCCGGCACGAGTTCGCCGAGGATGGTGCGCACGCCGAACAGGATCACCGCGACGGCGACGCCGAAGCCCAGTCCCTCGGTGACGCCCATCATCAGGTAGTTGCCCACGCCGGTGGCGGCCCCGGCGCCGGTGTCGTCGGCGAAGGCCGCAAACGCGGTGTCCTGGCCGACCCTGCTCAGGTAGACCAGCGAGACCGCGAGGTAGATCAGCACCATCGACAGCGCGGTGGTGACCATCGAGTCACGCAGGAAGCGCAGCGATTCCGGCAGCTTGAGGTCCTCGGTGGACTTGCTGTCCTTGCCGCCGACGAAGCGCCCGGCGATGCCCGCGGAGATGTAACCCAGGGTGCCGAAGTGGCCGATCGCGATGCTGTTGTCGCCGGTGATGCGCTTGGTCCAGGGCTGCGAGATCGCCGGCAGCGAGACCAGCACGACGCCGAGCAGGATGCCGCCGACCACGACGACCACCGTGGTGGAGAACCCCGCGGTGGCCAGCACGATGGTCAACAGCGTGGCCATGAACAGCATGTGGTGGCCGGTGAGGAACACGTAGTGCAGCGGGGTGAACCGGGCCAGCAGCAGGCTGAAACCGAAGCCGAGGATCATCAGCCAGGCCACCTGCGCGCCGAACTGGTTCTGGGCGATCCCGACGATCGCCTCGTTGGTCGGCACCACACCCTGGCTGCCGGTTGCACCCTGGATCATCACGCCCAGCGGTTCCAGGGACCCGGTCACCAGCACGGCGCCGGCGTTGAGCAACAGGAAGCCGAGGGTGGCCTTGAGCGCCCCGCCGATGACCTGTCCGACGTTCTTGCGCAGCGCGATCAGGCCGACGGCGGTGATGATGCCGATCAGGTAGGCGGGGACCGCCAGGATCTCGTTGACCAGGAATTCGGCAATGGTGACCAGCCAGTCCATCAGATCTCCTAGACGTCGTAGGAGTCGCGCAGTGCCGCGTCGACCTCGGTGGTGGAGCTGAAGTTCTCGATGACCTTGACCGGAATCCCCACGTCGCCCAGGGTTTTGGCGATCTCACCCGAGGTCAGGATCAAGTCGGCGCCGGCGGCCTTGCCCTTGGCCGAGATGGTGTCGGTGGCCTCGACGGCGATATAGCGGTCCCAGCCCCAGGTCTGCAGCACCTGTTCGAGGGTGCTCTTCAGGAAGAGGCTGGTGCCCAGGCCGTTTCCGCACACCGTCAGGATCAGGTTCGTGCCCTGCTTGGCCGCGGCTGGGGCCTGGGCCGCGGAGCCGCCGAGGACGCCCAGCAGTTCGGCGGGTGTGGCCGCGGTGTCCAGCGCCGCGCGCCGGGTGGGGTCGCCGAGCACCTTGGCCAGTTGCGCCATGGCGGTGTTGTGGGCGCCGGCGTCGGTGGCGGCCAGGGCGACCACGAGGGTCACCGGGTCATTTGTCTTGTGGCCGAACTCCACTGGGGCGCTCAAGCGCACCCAGGACATCCCGGTGCTGTGCACGGCCTCCGACGGGCGGGCGTGGGCGAACGCGAAGCCCGGCGCCACCACGATGTAGGGGCCGTTGTCCTCGACGTTGGTGATCATCGACTGCGTGTAGGCGGCCTCGGCGACGCCGTCGCGTTCGAGGAGACCGCCGGCGGCGCGGATCGCCTCCTGCCAACTGTCGGCAGCCACGTCGAGGGCGATGCGTTCTTCGGACAGCAGTTCGGACAGGCCGGCCATGCCTGGACCGTAACGTGTTTTCGCCGTGAGCGTCCACGGAGGACCACATTCCGTGCTCGGAAGGGGTCCTCCGTGGCCGCCCGGCGCAGAACCGCAGGGAATCAGCGCGCGAACATCAGCGCGCGCTTGACCTCCTGGATCGCCTTGGTGACCTCGATGCCGCGCGGGCAGGACTCCGTGCAGTTGAAGGTGGTGCGGCAGCGCCACACCCCGTCGACCTCGTTGAGGATGTCGAGCCGTTCGGCCGCGGCCTCGTCGCGCGAGTCGAAGATGAACCGGTGGGCGTTGACGATCGCCGCCGGTCCGAAGTACGAACCCTCGCTCCAGAACACCGGGCAGCTGGTGGTGCAGCAGGCGCACAGGATGCACTTGGTGGTGTCGTCGTAGCGGGCCCGGTCGGTCTGGCTCTGGATGCGTTCCCGGGTGGGCGGATTGCCGCTGGTGACCAGGAACGGCTTGACCGCGCGGTAGGCGTCGAAGAACGGCTCCATGTCCACCACGAGGTCCTTCTCGACGGGCAGACCGCGGATGGGCTCGATGGTGATGGTCAGCTGCTTGCTGGCCTTCTTCGGCAGCATGTCGCGCATCAGCACCTTGCAGGCCAACCGGTTGACCCCGTTGATCCGCATCGCGTCCGAACCGCACACGCCGTGCGCGCAGGACCGGCGGAAGGTCAGCGTGCCGTCGAGGTAGCTCTTGACGTAGATCAGCAGGTTCAGCAGCCGGTCGGTCGGCAGGCACGGCACCCGGAAGCTCTGGAATCCGGCCGCATCCGGGTTCTCCGGGTTGAACCGCGCGATCTTCAGCGTGACCATGACGGCGCCGTCGGGGATCGGGGGCAGCGGTGGATCCCCGGCTTCGGGCTTGTCGATGACGGGTGCACTCATTGTCAGTACTTCCGTTCCATTGGCTCGTACCGGGTCTGGACCACGGGCTTGTAGTCCAGCCGGATGTCCGAAAGCAGGTCGGTGCCTTCCTTGTAGGCCATGGTGTGACGCAGGTAGTTGGTGTCGTCACGGTTGGGGTAGTCCTCGCGGGCGTGGCCGCCGCGGGACTCCTTGCGGTTGAGCGCCCCGACCACGGTCACCTCGGCCAACTCCAGCAGGAAGCCGAGTTCGATGGCCTCGAGCAGGTCGCTGTTGTAGCGCTTGCCCTTGTCGTGCACCGTGATTCGCGAGTAGCGCTCCTTGAGCGCATGGATGTCGGTGAGCGCCTGCTTCAACGTCTCCTCGGTGCGGAACACCGCGGCGTTGTTGTCCATCGACTGCTGCAGCGCGCCGCGGATGTCGGCGACCCGCTCGTGGCCGTGCTCGCTGAGGATGTGCGAAACCCAGCCGGTGACCATGCCTTCCGGCTGCGGCGGCAGATCCACGAAGTCGTTGTTGGCGGCGTACTCGGCCGCGGCGATGCCCGCGCGCCGGCCGAACACGTTGATGTCCAACAGCGAGTTGGTGCCCAACCGGTTGGCGCCGTGCACCGACACGCAGGCGCATTCGCCCGCGGCGTACAGGCCCGGCACGGTGTTGTTGTTGTCGCGCAGCACCTGCCCGGTGACGGTGGTCGGGATGCCACCCATGACGTAGTGACACGTCGGGTAGACCGGCACCAGTTCCTTGACCGGGTCCACGCCCAGGTAGGTGCGGGCGAACTCGGTGATGTCGGGCAGCTTGGCTTCCAGCACCTCCTCGCCGAGGTGGCGCACGTCGATGTAGACGTAGTCCTTGTTCGGTCCCGCGCCGCGGCCCTCGAGCACCTCGAGGACCATGGACCGCGCGACGATGTCGCGGGGCGCCAGGTCGACGATGGTGGGGGCGTAGCGCTCCATGAACCGTTCGCCGTCGGCGTTGAGCAGTCGCCCGCCCTCGCCGCGCACGGCCTCCGAGATCAGGATGCCCAGGCCGGCCAGGCCCGTCGGATGGAACTGGTGGAATTCCATGTCCTCCAACGGGAGTCCCTTGCGGAACACGATGCCCAGGCCGTCGCCGGTCAGGGTGTGCGCATTCGAGGTGGTCTTGTACATCCGGCCCGACCCGCCGGTGGCGAAGACGATCGCCTTGGCGTGGAACACATGGATGTCCCCGGTCGCCAACTCGTAGGCGACGATTCCGGTGGCCACCGGGCCGCCGGGGGTCTCGGTGAGGATCAGGTCCAGCGCGTAGAACTCGTTGAAGAACTCCACGTCGTGCTTGACGCAGTTTTGGTACAGCGTCTGCAGGATCATGTGGCCGGTGCGGTCCGCGGCGTAGCAGGCGCGACGCACCGGGGCCTTGCCGTGGTCACGGGTGTGACCGCCGAAGCGACGCTGATCGATGCGGCCCTCCGGGGTGCGGTTGAACGGCATCCCCATCTTCTCGAGGTCCAGCACCGCGTCGATGGCCTCCTTGGCCATGATCTCGACGGCGTCCTGGTCGGCGAGGTAGTCGCCGCCCTTGACGGTGTCGAAGGTGTGCCACTCCCAGTTGTCTTCCTCGACGTTGGCCAGCGCGGCGCACATGCCGCCCTGCGCGGCGCCGGTGTGGCTGCGCGTCGGGTACAGCTTGGTCAGCACTGCCGTCCGTGCTCGCGGACCGGCCTCGACGGCGGCGCGCATGCCGGCCCCGCCGGCACCGACGATGACGACGTCATAGCGATGCTCTTGAATCATGAAAACCTCACACTCAGGCGATGTTGGCGTCGAAGGTCAGCAGGACGTAGGTACCCAGTACCAGCGTGAAGATCATCGACAGCGCCAACAAGGCGTTCAGCCAGAATCGGGTGGAGTCCTTGCGGGTGTAGTCGGCGATGATGGTGCGCATGCCGTTGCCGCCGTGCAGCTGGGCCAGCCACAGCAGCAGCAGGTCCCAGGTCTGCCAGAACGGCGAGGCCCAGCGCTGGGCGACGTAGTTGAAGTCGATCCGGTACACGCCGTCCTGCCACATCAGCATGATGAACAGGTGGCCCAGGGCCAGGAAGACCAGCGCGATGCCGGAGAACCGCATGAACAGCCATGCGTACTTCTCGAAGTTCGGCATGCCGCCGGGCCGCCGCGGCGCGCGCGGGTTGTCCAGCGCCGCCGGACGGTCGAAGCTGGTCTCCAGGACCGGTGCCACCGGTCGGATGCGGGGCTGTTCGACGCTGCTCACAGGAACCTCTCCGCCATATGCATGCCCAGGACCACCAGGGCCGGGACCATGACCACCAACCAAATGATGCCGACTCCGGCGAGCATCTTGCGCTGATGGCGCGGACCCTCGGACCAGAAGTCGACCGCGATCACCCGCAGCCCGTTGAGGGCGTGGAACAGCACCGCGGCCACCAGACCGACCTCCATCAACCCCACCAGCGGGGTCTTGTAGGTCTCGATGACTTCGTTATAGGCCTGCGGGCTGACGCGGACCAGTGCAGTGTCGAGCACGTGCACGAACAGGAAGAAGAAAATCGTTGCACCGGTGATGCGGTGCAGAACCCAGGACCACATGCCTGGGTCGCCCCGGTACAGGGTGCGACGTCGCGGCCGGTCAGTGTGCGCCGGCTCGGCTTGTGCCGCTGTCGTCATCAGCGCCTCCAACGCCTTCGGTGGACGCCGGGGCATCTCGGCAACCCCGGCGTGGCGGTGTCTCGAATGTCGCTCGTTCGTACTGTGAACGTCGAGCGAGACCGTCGGATGGACTCTAATCCCATTCTCAGTAACGACCGAATTGCCGTCGACACGAAAACGGCGGTTTTCACTGAAAAGTTAGGGTGCCCTAAATGATTCGGGTTGACGAGAGGTGTGTGTTCGGAATGCATTCAGAGTGTGAACAGGGGTGTGCGAGTGCCTGCTGAGGTGGGCTGGAAAGCGCTGCGGGACAAGGCTATCGAGGTAAGTGCGCGGGCCTACGCGCCGTACTCCGGCTTCCCGGTGGGCGCCGCGGCACTGGTGGACGATCATCGAATCGTCGCCGGATGCAATGTGGAGAATGTCTCATATGGCCTAGGTCTCTGTGCCGAGTGCGCTGTGGTCTGCGCCCTGCATTCCGGCGGCGGCGGGCGACTGGTGGCGCTGGCGTGCGTCGGTCCCGACGGCGAGGTGTTGATGCCCTGCGGGCGCTGCCGGCAGGTGCTGCTCGAGCACGGCGGGCCCGAGTTGCTCATCGACCACCCGCGCGGGCCGCGCACCTTGGGTGAGCTGCTGCCCGACGCGTTCGGGCCGCAGGATCTCGAGCGCAGCTGAGGCCGATTGGCGGATTCCTCCGCGGTTCGCTCCGCAGGCTCCGCGAACCGCTGCGTCATTCGCCTAGGATCACCGGCATCGACACCCCAACCTTCGACGCCCCCTCGGTCATCGCGACCAAGCGCGACGGCGGCGCGCTGTCCGACGCGCAGATCGACTGGATCATCGACGGCTACACGCACGGCCGCGTCGCCGAGGAGCAGATGTCGGCGCTGCTGATGGCGATCTACCTGCGCGGTATGACGCCCGCCGAGATCGCCCGGTGGACCGCAGCCATGGTGGGCTCCGGGCAGCGGTTCGACTTCACTGACCTGCGCCGCGACGGCAAGCCGCTGGCGCTGGTCGACAAGCACTCCACCGGCGGGGTCGGCGACAAGATCACCATCCCGCTGCTGCCGGTCGTGATGGCCTGCGGCGGGGCGGTGCCGCAGGCCTCCGGACGTGGCCTCGGCCACACCGGCGGGACCCTCGACAAGCTCGAGGCCATCCGGGGCTTCAGCGCCGAGCTGTCGAAAAACCAGATCCGCCAGCAACTTTGCGAGCAGGGTGCGGCCATCTTCGCCGCCGGCGAGCTGGCCCCGGCCGACCGCAAGATCTACGCGCTGCGCGACGTCACCGCCACCGTCGGCTCGCTGCCGTTGATCGCCAGCTCGGTGATGAGCAAGAAGCTCGCCGAGGGCGCCCGCGCGCTGGTCCTCGACGTCAAAGTGGGCCGCGGCGCATTCCTGAAGACCGAACCCGAATCGCGCGAGCTGGCCCAGACCATGGTGGACCTCGGCAACGCCAACGGCGTCCCGACCCGCGCGCTGCTCACCGACATGAACCGCCCGCTCGGATACGCCGTCGGCAACGCGATCGAGGTCGCCGAATCCCTCGACGTGCTCGCCGGCGGGGGACCGGCCGATGTCGTCGCCCTGACGTTGGAGCTGGCCACCGAGATGCTGGCCGCCGCCGGCATCGACGGTGTGGACCCCGCCGACACGCTGCGCGACGGGTCGGCGATGGACCGGTTCCGGGCCCTGATCGCCGCCCAGGGTGGCGACCTGAGCGTCGCGCTGCCCGTCGGCGCGGCCAGCGAGACCGTCACCGCCGACCGCGCCGGCGTGCTGGGCGACCTCGACGCGATGGGCGTGGCGATGGCTGCCTGGCGCCTGGGCGCCGGGCGGGCCAGTCCCGGCGAGCCGGTGCAGGCCGGCGCCGGGGTGCGCATCCACCGCCGGCCGGGCGAGCCGGTGGCCGCCGGGGAGGCGGTGTTCACGCTCTACACCGACACCCCGGAGCGGCTGCGGCCCGCGCTGGCCGAGCTCGACGGCGCATGGTCCGTGCGCGACACCGCGCCGCCCGAGCTGCCGTTGGTGATCGATCGCCTCGGTTAGCGGGCGCAGCGGGAGATGATGGGTCTATGAGTACGCCGCTGAGTCTGGACCGGATCCAACACGCCCCCAAGGCCCTGCTGCATGACCACCTCGACGGGGGACTGCGCCCCGCCACGGTGCTCGAGCTCGCCGACCAGTTCGGCTATGACGACCTGCCCGCCACCGAGCTCGACGCGCTGACCGAGTTCTTCCGCACCGCCGCGCACAGCGGCTCGCTGGAGCGCTACCTCGAACCGTTCGCGCACACCGTCGGCGTGATGCAGACCGCCGAGGCGCTGCACCGCGTCGCCTATGAATGCGTGGAGGATCTGGCCGCCGACAACGTCGTCTACGCCGAGATCCGGTTCGCCCCCGAACTGCACATCGACGGCGGGCTGTCGCTCGACGAGGTGGTCGACGCCGTGCTGGCCGGGTTCGTCGACGGTGAACGCGCCGCGGCCGGCACCGGCCGGGCCATCACGGTGCGCTGCCTGGTCACCGCCATGCGCCACGCGGCCCGCTCCCGCGAGATCGCCGAGCTGGCCATCCGGTTCCGCGACCGCGGCGTGGTGGGCTTCGACATCGCCGGCGCCGAGGCGGGCTACCCGCCCACGCGGCACCTCGACGCGTTCGAATACATGCGGGGCAACAACGCGCGCTTCACGATTCACGCCGGCGAGGCGTTCGGCCTGCCGTCCATTCACGAGGCCATCGCGTTCTGCGGCGCCGACCGGCTGGGCCACGGGGTGCGCATCGTCGACGACATCACCGTCGACGAGGACGGCACGGCGAAGCTGGGCCGGCTGGCCTCGATCCTGCGCGACAAGCGCATCCCGCTGGAGATGTGCCCGACGTCCAACGTCCAGACCGGCGCGGCGGCCTCGATCGCCGAGCACCCATTCGACAAGCTGGCGCGGTTGCGGTTCCGCGTGACCGTCAACACCGACAACCGGCTGATCAGCGACACCAGCATGAGCCAGGAGATGGCGCGGCTGGTCGAGGCATTCGGCTACGGCTGGAGCGATCTGGAGCGGTTCACCATCAACGCGATGAAGTCGGCGTTCATCCCGTTCCCCGAGCGACTCGCGATCATCGACGACGTGATCAAGCCGCGCTACGCCGTGCTCGTCGGGTGATTTCGGTGCGCGCGGTTGCGCCCCGCGCAACCCAGCGCACCGAAATCACTCGCTGCGCAAGCGGGATTCGACGAAGCGTTCCAGCTTCTCGAACTGCGTGACGGCCTCGGCGTAGGACGCGGGCTTGCGGCCGGTGCCGTCGAGCACGTAGTCGACGTAGCGGCCCAGCGGGGCGTCGGCGTCCAGCGCCTTGTCGACCGTGTCCTCCTCGGAGTAGTCGCCGAGGTCGCGCAGGAACTCCACCACCAGCTCCAGCTGATCGCGGTCGACGGCATCGGGACCGTCGGCCAGATCGTCGGCCAACTCGGTCAGCACGTAGACGTTGTCCTCGGTGATGTCGATGTCCAGCGAGCCGTCGGTGGCCGCGGTGCGGATGTCGTCGTAGGTGCTCAGGTCCGACAGGTCGTGGTCGTGCTCGTCGGCCAGGTAGCGGGCCAGGGCGCGCTCGGAGCCGAACACGCTGACCCGACCGTTGCGGCCCAGGAAGATCGGCCGGTCGTTGAAGTAGCAGCGCAGCGTGTAGAACGTGCCGCCGCTGGTCATCACCCGGATCGGGTCGATGCCCACCTTGGCCCAGAAGTCCTCGTCGTCGCCGAGCACCACGGTGTCGGCGGCGGCGCGCTCCGCGGGTTCGGCGGCCTCGGTCTCGGTTTCGTCGGCGGCCGCCACGGCGCCGTCGTCGAGCTCGTCCTCCGCCGGGGGCGCGGGCTCGGCGAGCTCATCGGCGGCCTTGGCCGAAAGCTTCGTGTCGACCCCGGGGGTGGTGACGATCTCGTCGATCGCGGCGATCACCTTTTCCCAGTTGCGCCCGACGATCGCGGCGATGTTGTTCCAGCGCTTGAGGCCGGCCTTGCCGGAGAACTCGTCGATGCCGCCGTTGACCGACGCCAGCGTGGGGTTGCCGTTGAAAAACTTGGTGACCGCGGGCAGTTCGCACACCGATCCGAGCGAGGACACCACGGCCAGCGTGCGGGCCAGCGAGTTGACGCTGTCCTCGGTGGGCTTCTCGGCGAGCAGTTCCTCGACCGCGATCAGCGCGAACTGCCGGTCCTCGGCCGGGTCCAGGCGATGCGCGTTGGCCTCGGTGAGCTTCTCCCACGCCGGATGGTCGGACAGATCGTTGTCCGCGCCGCTGCGGACGAACGCCACCAGATCGGCGACGCTGGTGAAGCCGTAGAGGTCGTCACCCTCGCCGAGGAATGCCTCCCACTCGTCTCCGCCGTCGCGCCAGCGCGGCGCCCAGAGGGTGTACAGGTCGCCCGCGGTCACGCCGAGGCGGATCGGCACAAGGTCAGCAGCCATGCGGCACAGAATAACGACGCCGCTTCGGCGGTGGTCGCGCCCTATCCCAAACGTGATGCCGAACGTGCGGCCAGAATGAACCCATGGGCTCCCTGACTTCACGTCGAATCGCCGTGCTGGGCGTGGTCGCCGCCGCCGTCGCCGCGGTGCTGGTGCTGCGCCCGGCGCTGCACGCGTTCGGCTACGGCCAGCTGAACTGGGCCGGAGTGGCGTACGCGCTCGTGCCCCTGGCGCTGCTGTGGGCCGGCGGGTACCGGCATTACGGGGTGGTGCTCGCCGGGGTGCTCGCGACGGCGATCACCGGCCTGGCCGTGCTGGCCGCCGGCGTGTTGTTCGTGTTGGCGCTCGGCCTGTCGCTGAGCGGATCGCGCAGCGGCGCGCTGTTCCTCACGCTGCTGTGGGTGCTGCCGCCGCTGATCATCGGAGTCCTGGGTCTGGTCTCGGCCCGGTTCCTGCCGCGGCGCGCACCCGAGGCGCATTAGGGTTCTGCGCTATGCAGGTTCGCGTTGTCGATCACCCGTTGGCCGCCGCCCGACTGACCACCCTGCGCGACGAACGCACCGGCAACGCCGGCTTCCGCGCCGCGCTGCGCGACCTGACGCTGATGCTCGTCTACGAGGCCACCCGCGACGCGGCGTGCACCGACATCGCCGTGCAGACCCCGGTGGCCGCCACCACGGGGTGCCGGCTGGCCAACCCGCCGCTGCTGGTGCCGGTGCTGCGGGCCGGGCTCGGGATGGTCGATCAGGCCCACGCGCTGATCCCCGAGGCGCGGGTCGGGTTCGTCGGGATGGCGCGCGACGAGGAGACCCTGCAGCCGACGCCGTACCTGGAGTCGCTGCCCGCGGACCTGAGCGCCCAGCCGGTGCTGGTGCTCGACCCCATGCTGGCCACCGGCGGGTCGATGGTGCACACGCTGCAACTGCTGCGGTCCCGCGGCGCCTCCGACATCACCCTGGTGTGCGTGGTGGCCGCCCCGCAGGGGGTGGCCGCGGTCGAGGCGGCGGCCCCCGAGGTCCGGTTGTTCACCGCCGCGCTCGACGAGGGGCTCAACGATGTCGCCTACATCGTCCCCGGCCTGGGCGACGCCGGCGACCGGCAGTTCGGTCCGCGCTAACCGGCGGTCAGCCGTTCCCCGAGCTGTCTTGCCGCGCCGACCAATTCGTCGAGCAGCGCCGCGGCGGCCCCACCGACGGGGGCCCGACTGACCTCCAGGTAGAACTTGAGCTTCGGCTCGGTGCCCGACGGGCGCACGACCATGCGCAGCCCGGCCTCGGCGCCGGTGGCCGAGATGATCAGCGCATCGGTGTCGTGCGGAGCGGGGCGCTGCCGCAGATCCTCGACGACGGTGGGCGCGCCCGCCAGCGTGGCCGGCGGGTCGGCGCGCAGCGCGGCCATCGCCGGGGCGGCGTCGTCGACGCGCACCGACACCGCCGAGGTCAGGTACACCCCGTGACGGGCGGCGAGGTCGTCGAGCGCCTCGAGCGGGGTGCGGCCGGAGGCCTTGAGCGTGGCCACCAGATCGCACGCGAGCACCGCGGCGCTGATGCCGTCCTTGTCGCGGACCGCCACCGGATCCACGCAGTGCCCGATGGCCTCCTCGTAGGCGTAGACCAGTTCCTTACCGGGCAGGTCGGCGTCGGCGCGGGCCAGCCACTTGAATCCGGTGAGCGTCTCGACGTGGGTGGCGCCGTACTGCGCGGCGATGGCCGCCAGCAG
>Ga0265293_10006815_pt1 | contig 17984 bp, 18 predicted proteins | sample Munlanlewell138R_FD_192505 | JGI IMG/M metagenome (GOLD analysis project Ga0265293, IMG submission 192505) | Leachate microbial communities from a municipal landfill in Southern Ontario, Canada - Leachate well 138R | ecosystem: Engineered > Solid waste > Landfill > Unclassified | place: Canada...
GTCAGCGCGCGTGGCGGCGAGCCTGCGTGACGACGTGGTGGCGGCGGCCCTGGCGCTGGACGACGAGCAGCGCGTCGCGTTCCCACCGGGCGAGGTGATCGCACGCGCGACGAGCGACGTGGACGGCGTGTCCGCCCTGTTCAACTCGGTGGGGTACACCTCGGCGTACGCGATGATGGTGCCGACGGTGCTGCTGATCGTCGCGTGGTTCGACCCATGGCTGGCGGCGGCGCTGCTGGGCACCACGCTGGTCTCGATGGTGCTGTTCTGGCGCACCTCAGACGTGTGGGAGCGGCGCTCCATCGCGGTGCAAGAGGCCATCGGCGCGATGACGATGCGCGTCCAGGAGACCGCCGGCGGCTTCAAGACCATCCGCGGCCTGCGGGCGGAGGATGCTGACCTCGCGCGGTTCGAGGGCACCTCGACCGAAGTGCGTTCGCGGGCGCTGCACCTGGCCCGCCTCTGGATCCCCTACGCGCCGATGCTGGACGTGCTGTCGGCGCTGCCCGTGGTGCTCGTGCTCTGGCGGGCCGGGGTGAACGTGACCCAGGGCTCGATGGCGATCGGCGAGGCGGTCGCCGTGATCGGCCTCGCGGTGTTCGTCGTCGGGCCGATCCGCGCCCTCGCCGAGCATGTGCTCGGCGTGCAGATGGCGCTCGCGTCCGCCGATCGCCTCGGCGCGCTTATCGACCTCGGCGCGCCCGAGCGCCTCGAGGGCGGCTCGGCGGGACGTGAGGCCTCCGAGGTCGGCGCGAGCCTCACGCTGTCCGGGATCGCCTGCTTCGTCCCGGGACGGGAGCAGGCACTGTTCGCGCCGGTGGACCTCCGCCTCGCGCCCGGTGACGTGCTGCTCGTGGACGGCACCGTCGGCTCCGGCAAGACCTCGCTGCTCATGGCGCTCGCCGGACGGCGCTCATACGTGGGCAGCATCGCACTCGGTGACGGCACTCCGGCGGGGCGCCCGCCGGAGGATCTCCGCGACGAGCTGTTGTCGCGCGTGCTGCTCGTGGAGCAGCGGCCGTTCATCTTCGACGGCACCGTGGAGGACAACGTGCGGATCGGCGATCCGGACGCCGATCCCGCGCGGATCGAGGACGCCCTGCTGGCCGCCGATGTCACCGAGTTCGCGGGTCTCGACTACCCCGTCGGCGAGCGTGGCCTCCAGTTGTCCGGCGGCCAGCGACAGCGGCTCGCGCTGGCGCGCGCCCTCCTCGCGCGTCCGGACGTGCTGCTGCTGGATGGCGCGACGAACGAGCTCGAACCGATGCGCGAGATCGCGGTGCTCCGCAACGTGGTGGCGCGCTGGCGGCACGGCATCGTCGTGATCGTCACCCCGAACCCGCTTGTCGCGGACCTCGCGACGGCCACGCTGCGGCTACAGCCGAGCAGCGTCGAGGCGACGAGCGAGGCTCGCATATGAGCGCCGCGACCACGCGCCCGGGAGAGGCGAAGCCGGTGCTGGCGTTCCTCGACGTTGCCCCGCCGCCGCTGCTGCCGGCCGTGATGCAGCAGGTCCGGCGGCATCTCTGGCGGATCGGCGCATCGCTCGTCGCGATCATCGCGTCGACGTTGCTCATCTCCGTGAGTCCGCAGGTACTGCGTTACGCCATCGACGAGGGGATGCGTGCCGGCAACCTGGAGGCCGTCCGCGGCGCGGCCATCGCCTACCTCGTCATCGCGTTGCTCACCGGCCTCACCGCGGGTATCCGGACCTCGGTGATGGCGGACGTGGGGCAGGCCGTCCTCCACGAGTGGCGGCGCGATGCGCTGGCCGGCATCCTGCGGCTGGACCTCGGACGGTTCGAGCGCAGCAGCCGCGGTGACCTGCAGGCACGCGTGACCGCGGACGTGGAGGCGTTGACGAACGCCGCGACGCACCTGTTGCTGAACGTCACGTGGAACCTGACCGGGATCGCGGGCGGGTTCGTCGGCATCCTCGTGCTCTCGCCGCTCGCCGCCGCCCTCACGCTGCTCGCCGTGCCCCCGGCGCTGGTCGCGGGGCTGTGGCTGAGCCGCCAGAGCATGCGCATCTACCCGGAGTACCGGCGGCGCGTCGCCGTGATGGCCGGCCACGCCATCGAGTCCGTGGAGGGCGCCGCCACCCTGCGCGCCTACCGCGCCGAGGAGCTCCACCGCGAGCGCCTGCGGCGCAGCAACCACGCGGTGGTGGAGGGCTACCTGGCCGGCACGCGGATGCGGAACCGGTTCTATCCCGTGCTCACCATGGTGCAGGCGACCGTCACGGCCGTGGTCCTCGTGGTCCTCTCCCTGAGGGCGATCGACGGCCACCTCTCGGTCGGTACGGCAGCGGCGGCCGTGGTCAGCCTGGCGGTGATGCTCGCGCCACTCACGAACGTCCTCGGACAGCTCGATGACCTCTTCGCCGCGCGCAGCGCCCTTGTGCGCGTCCTCGCCCTCGGCCACGTCCCGCCGGTGAGCAGTGGGGCGGCGGACCTCCCCGCCTCGGGCGAACTCCGCTTCGAGGGCGTCTCGTTCGGCTATCTCTCGGGCCAGCAGGTGCTGCACGACGTGTCGTTCACGGTCGCCCCCGGCGAGCGGCTCGCCCTCGTTGGCGCGACCGGCTCCGGCAAATCCACGATCGCGCGCCTCGCCGTCGCTCTCGCGTCCCCTGGGGACGGTCGGGTCACCTTCGGCGGTGTCGACCTGCACGATGCGTCCGAGGAGGCGAGGCGCCGCCTGATCCTCGTCCCGCAGGAGACCTATCTGTTCGACGGCACCGTGGAGGAGAACGTCCGCTTTGCGGTCGCGGAGACCGGCCGCTCCGGGGCCAGCGTCGAGGACGCCGTGTCCCGCCTCGGGTTGCTCGACTGGCTGCGAGGGCTTCCGCAGGGCGCTCGTACGCCCGTCGGGGCGAACGGCAGCCAGCTCTCCGCTGGCGAGCGCCAGCTCGTCGCGCTGCTCCGTGTCGCGATCGCCGATCCCGCGGTCGTCGCGCTCGACGAGGCCACGAGCATCCTCGACCCCGCGATGGAGCAACGCGTCTCCGAGGCGCTCGACCGCGCGCTCGAGGGGCGCACCGTCGTGGTCATCGCGCACCGCCTCGCCACCGCCGCCCGCTGCGACCGCATCGGCGTCGTGGAGCATGGCCGTCTCGTTGCCCTCGGCACGCACGACGAACTCATGCGGGAGAGCGCGGCCTACCGACGGTTGTGGGACGGGGACGGCGAGTAGCGGCTGCGCCGGTCGAGCGCCCAGGCACCCTCGGCGTGCGTCGGGCCTCAGGCGCTCGCCGGGGCGAACCCCTTCTCCGCGATGACGCGGTCGAGGAGGGCGCGGGTCTCGTTGAGGACGGTGTCGTACGGGTAGTGGCCGACGACTTCCTCGCCATGCTTCAGGTTCACGCCGAGCGGACCGCACCAGAGGCCGATGTCGGCGTCGTCAGTCTCGCCGGGGCCGTTCACGCGGCAGCCCATGACGGCGATGGTGATCTGGTATTCCTTCGCGTACTGCGCCATCGCCTTCACGTCCTGCGCGAGTTCCACGAAGGCGTTGTTCTCGACGCGGGAGCATGACGGGCAGCTGATGATGTTCAGCCCCTCGCCGAAGTTCGCGGGGACGGAGCGGAAGCGGCCGGCGTAGATGTCGTCGATGATCTCGCGGCCCGTGGTGACCTCCTGGCCCTTGTCGTCGAAGGGCAGGGTCAGGGAGACGCGCAGCGTGTCGCCGATGCCTTCGGAGATGAGCTGCTCGAAGGCGATGCGGGTCTTGATGATCCCGTCCGGTGGCATCCCGGCCTCCGTGACGCCGAGGTGCAGTGGCACCTCCGGGCGGATCGAGGCGAAGCGGCGGTTGCCCTCCACGACCTTCCGCCAGTCGGAGTCCTTGAGCGAGACGACGTACCGGGTGAAGCCGAGGTCGTCGAGCATCCGGGTGTGCTCCAGGGCGCTCTCCACCATCGCGCCGACATCGTCGTCGCCGAAGCGCTCGGACATCACGGGGTCCACGGAGCCGCAGTTCACGCCGACACGCAGGGCCACGTCGTGCTGCTCGGCGACTTCGGCGATGTAGGCGACCTTGTCGCGGATCGACTTCTCACGCTCGTGGTGCCACAGGTGACCGGGGTTGTACCGGATCTTGTCGACGTGCGGCGCCACGATCTCCGCGAGGCGGTAGTTCTCCTGGAGGTCCACCGAGAGGTTGGGGTGGATGCTCTCCATCACCCGAGCGCGCACCTCTGCGAGGGCTTCGACGTCCTTCTTCGAGTCGCAGGCGATGCGGATGAGGTCCGCACCGGCGGCGTGGATCAGGGTCACCTGCCGCGTCGTCGCCTCGATGTCCTGGGTCTTCGTGGCGGCCATGCTCTGCACGGCGATCGGGGCGCCGCCGCCCACCTGGATCGTGCCAATGCGCACCGCCCGCGTGGGCTTCCGACGGATCGAAGGCATACCGGCACCCCTCTGGCCGCTCCCGCACTCGGACGCTCCGAGGGTATCGCAGGCCGCTGCTGTACGGGTTATGGGTGGGCGGTGGCGTTCGTCGGAGGACGGCACGCTGGCGCTGGAGCGCTATCGCAGGATCGAATCTCCGCTGGCGATCCGCGACACGTCGTAGAAGGTCACCACCAGCGCGAGCGCCATGAAGGCCACGAACCCGACGAGGTGGACGAGGGACTCGCGTTCGGGGGCGATGCGTTTGCCGCCTCGGAGGACCTCGACGACGACGAAGAACATGCGGCCGCCGTCCAGCATGGGGAGTGGCAGCAGGTTCAGGATGCCGAGGTTGATCGAGAGCAGCGCGGCGAGCTCCAGTAGGGGCGAGATCGCGCCCTGGGCCGACCCGGCGGCCGAGGCGACCTCGCCGGTGGTCTGGGCGATGCCGACGGGGCCCTGGAACTCGGGGCCGGAGGCGCCCTTGAACCACGAGACCACCTGGTTGCGGGCGAGCAGCATGGTGTCCCACGTGAGCCGGAATCCGTTGCCGACGGCCTCCCACGGGGCTTGCGACTCGGTCACCGTGAAGGCGCGGCCGTCCGCGGCGACGGCGACCGGGGCGATCTGGATGCCGGTGGGGCCCTGGCCCGCCGGGAACTCCCAGCGCGCGTAGACCGGGATCGTCAGCTCCTGGCCGTCGCGACGCACGAGGATGTCGATGTCCCGGCCCTGGTAGACACGGACGTAGCGGGACGCCTCGATCAGGTTCTTCGTCTCGCGGCCCTCGATCGCGAGGATGACATCGCCCTCCTGGAGGCCGGCCGCGGCGGCGGGGGTGTCCGGGATGACCTGCGTGATCTCGGCGCGGCCTTCCGGGATCTCGTGCGGGATCATGAGGGCGCCGGCGAAGAGGAAGATCGGCAGGATCAGGTTGATGACCGCGCCGGAGCCGAGCACGATCAGCCGCTGCCACGCCGGGCGGGCCGCGAGCGACCGGGGGCCGGTCGGGTTCTCCTCCCCCTCGAGGCGGACGAACCCGCCCAGGGGAAGCCAGTTCACGGTGTACTCGGTCTCGCCGAAGTAGCGGCCGGCGATCTTCGGCGGGAAGCCGACACCGAACTCGTGCACGCGGATGCCGAACAGCTTCGCCGTGGCGAAGTGGGCCGCCTCGTGCGCGAGGACGAGCGCGAGCAGGATGCCGATGAAGAGCAGGGCGCTGGTGACGGCGTGCTGCGCCATCACGAACGCGATCGCGAGCCCGATCAGCAGGAACGCGCCGGTCAGGTACGGCTGGATGCTGCGTCCGCCGGTGCCTCGCCCCGAGGGCCGGTGGACACGCTCGGAGCGGGGCGCGGGCTGGTCCTCCGTGGGCTCGTCGCGCCAGTTGTCGTTCATGTCACCCCCGCCGTCACGGCCTCGTCCACGAACGTCCGTCCCCACGCTTCCGCGGCGAGGAGTTCGTCGAGGCTCGGCTGTCGGGTGGGAGCGTGTGCCTCGAGCGCGCGCCCGAGGAGGCGCGCGATGTCAGTGAATTTGATGCGCCCCGAGAGGAAGTGCGCCACGGCGCTCTCGTCCGCGCCGGAGATGGCGGCGGCGGAGGTGTCCTCCCGCCGGCCGGCCTCGAGCGCGATGCCGAGGGCGGGGAAGCGCGCCTCGTCGACCGCGCCGAAGTGCAGGGCGCCGCGCTTCGCGAGGTCCAGCGGCGGGGCCGGTTTCGCCTCGCCGCGCTCGGGGTAGAGGAGGGCGACCTGCACGGGGAGCCGCATGTCCGGCTCGCCCAGCTGCGCCTTCACGGAGCCGTCGCGGAACGTCACCATCGAATGGATGACGCTTTCGCGGTGCTGGAGGATCTCCACGCGCTCCAGCGGGATGTCGAAGAGCCAGCGCGCCTCGATCGCCTCCAGCGCCTTGTTGAAGAGCGTGGCGCTGTCGATCGTGATCTTCGGGCCCATCTTCCAGGTCGGATGGTTCAGTGCCTCCTGCGCGGTCACGGCCTCCAGCGCGAGGAGGTCCCAGTCGCGGAACGCGCCGCCCGAGGCGGTCAGCGTCAGCGTCTCGACCGACTCGGGCGCCTCGCCCCACAGGCACTGCCAGATGGCCGAGTGCTCCGAGTCTACCGGGCGGATCTCCGCGCCGAGGGCGCGCCCCTCATCGAGGGCGGCGCGCACCGCGTGCCCGCCGACGACGAGTGTCTCCTTGTTCGCGATCGCGACCTTCTTGCCGGCGCGCAGCGCGGCGATCGTCGGGTGCAGGCTGGCGAGGCCGGTCGTGGCGACGAGCACCACGTCCACCTCCGGCAGGGTCGCGATCTCCTCGAGCGGGGCGAACGCGCCACCCCACGCGGCGGCCTCGGCTCGGAGGGCGTCGGCGTCGCGTCCGGGGCGGCAGGCGAGGCGGCGCGGGCGGAACTCCAGCGCCTGCTGGCGCAGCCGCTCCACGCGGCCATGTGCGGCCAGGGCGACGACCTCGAAGCGGTCGGGCATCAGGCGGATGACGTCGAGCGCTTGCTCGCCGACGGACCCGGTCGAACCGAGGATGGCGACGCGGATCAGACTTGGAACCATCGCACCATCCAGTATAGGCAGACCCCGACGAGGAGTATGGAGTCCAGCCGGTCGAGGAGTCCTCCATGACCGGGGAGGAGGTTGGACATGTCCTTCACGTCCATCCTCCGCTTGAGCGCGGACTCCAGCAGGTCGCCCGCGATCGCCGCGACGGGGAGCAGGAGGTAGCCGGCGCTCGCAGCGCCCTCCAGCTCCAGTCCCAACGCGAGGGCGGCACCGAACCCGGCCGCGGCCCCGGCCACGAGCCCGCCGATCGCGCCCTCCCACGTCTTCTTGGGCGAGACGCTGGGCATGAACAGGTGACGCCCCCACAGGCGGCCGACTGCGTACGCGCCGGTGTCCGTGGCGAACGTGGCCGCGAGGAGCACGATCAGCCAGCGCTGACCCTCCGGCTCGAGTCGCAGCAGCACGAGGTGGGAACCGAACACGCCGACGTAGAGGCAGGCGGTCATCCACCACCCGCCGAGGGACTGCGCGAGGCGGGCGTTGGGCCTCAGGATGAGCGCGAGTACCACCGCGGTGAGGGCGAGGAAGGACCACTCCGTGCTCTCGAACCCGGACCGCGCGAGGGCGACATACAGCGCGGTGACGACGCCCGCCGAGAGCGGGATGCTCCACGGCCGGTCGGGGACGAGGGCGCGGACCATCTCCGCCGCCGCCACGCCGAGGATGAACGCGACGGCGATCGAGAAGGCGCGCTCCGGGAGCCAGATCAGGAGCGCGAGGGCAGGGAGGCCGACCGCGGCGACGAGGAGACGCTGGGTCAGCACGGGCGGTCGGGTGCCGGGGGGATCTAGTCGCCCTCGTCGGGCGCGACGAGGCCGAAGCGGCGGTGGCGGTGGGCGAACTCGAGCAGGGCCGCGTCCACCTCCTCCGGATCGAACTCCGGCCAGAACTTCGGCGTGAAGTAGTACTCGGCGTAGGTCGACTGCCAGACGAGGAAGTTGGAGACGCGCTGCTCGCCCCCGGTGCGGACGAGGAGGTCGACGTCCGGGAGGCCGGCGGTGGTGAGGCGCGCCTCGAGGGCCTCGGGCGTGACATCGCCGGGCTTGAGGCCGTCCGCGAGCATCCGCTTCACGGCGTCCAGGATCTCGTCCCGTCCGCCGTAGTTGAAGGCGAGGTTCACCAGGATGCCGTCGTTGTGGGAGGTGGCCTCCACGGCCTTCTTCACGCGGCGCCGCAGCCAGATCGGCAGGCGGTCCGTCCCGCCGAGGTGGGCGACGCGGACGCCGTTCTGGTTCAGCTCGTCGAGGTGGGAGTCGATGAACTCCGCGCCGAGCTTAAGGATGGTCTCGATCTCGGCTTTCGGGCGGCCCCAGTTCTCCGTGGAGAACCCGAAGAGGGTGACGACAGGGACCTGGTGCTCCGCGAAGCGGCGGATGACGGGGCGGATGGCGTCAGCACCGGCTCGATGGCCGTCCGAGCGCGAGAGTCCCTGTGACTGCGCCCAGCGCCCGTTCCCGTCCATGATGATCGCGACATGCTGAGGTTTGACCGCGAGCGCGGGAAGGGGTGGCGACGCGGGTGCGGGGTTCGCGGGGTTCACGACCACTGGGCGGTTGGACCTCCGGAGTCCTCGATCGGTCGTTAGACCTCGAGGAGCTCGCGCTCCTTGTCTTTGGCGAGGACTTCGACCTTCTCGATGTACTGCGAGGTCAGTTTCTCGACCTCGTCCAGGGCGCGGTGCTCCTCGTCCTCGGAGATTTCGCCATCCTTCGAGGCCTTCTTCAAGGCGTCGTTGGCATTCCGTCGGGTGTTGCGGATGGAGATGCGGCCGTCCTCCGCCTTCCCGCTGACCTGCTTGGCCAGCTCCTTGCGGCGCTGCTCCGTCAGGGGAGGGATGGGCAGGCGGATGATGCGTCCATCGCTGTTGGGCGTGATGCCGATCTCGGAGGACTGGATCGCCTTGACGATCGGGTTCACGGTGCTCTTGTCGAACGGCGTGATCGTGATCAGCTGCGCCTCCGGCGTCGCGAGGTTCGCGAGCTGGATGAGCTGCATCTTGGACCCGTAGACGTCCACGAGGAGGTGTTCGACCAGGGCGGTGGAGGCGCGGCCGGTGCGGATCGACTGGAGGTCGCGCTTCACGGCAGCTACGGCCGAGTCCATCTTTTCCTCGGCCTCGAGGAGGATCTCGTCAGTCACGGTGTCACCCTCCATCGCTGGGGCCATCGGGTGAGGCGGCCGGAGACAGTCAGACTGCCACGATAGCGGAGCGCCCGCTGTGGTTCACCCGCTGCCCGATCCTCCGTCGATGGTGACGGGAGGAGGGAGCGGGCGCCAGCAGCGGGCGCCCGAGGTTGTTACTGGCCGCCGAGCTCGAAGCGGGAGAACCGCGCGACGCGGATGTTCTCGCCGGTCTGGGCGATCTGGTCCTGGATCAGGTCGCCGATGGTCTTGCCGGCGTCCTTGATGAATGCCTGCGTCAGCAGCGCGTTTTCCTCGGCGGTGCCGGGAGCGTCCGCGGGGACCTCCTCCACCGTGAGGGCGCGCGGGCTCATCGCGGCGACCTGCATCGCGATGTCGCGCGCCAGCTGGCGGAATCCGTCCGTGCGGGCGACGAAGTCCGTCTCGCACTGCAACTCCACCATGGCGCCGATACGGCCCTGGTTGTGGATGTAGGCCTCCACCATGCCCTGGCCGGTGGCGCGGTCCGCGCGCTTCGCGGCCTGGGCGATGCCCCGCTCGCGCAGGATCTCGCGGGCCTTGTCGAAGGATCCGCCGGCCTCGTCCAGGGCGCGCTTGGCGTCCATGACGCCGGCGCCGGTCTCCTCGCGGAGACGCTTCACGTCGTCGGTGCTGACCACGATGTGCTCCTCAGTGCAGCTGTGTGCAGATGTATGTGGGTGCTGGATGCGGAAGATGGTCTCCGGACCGGGGCGGCGAGGTCTGCCGTCCCGGTCCGAGGACCTGCGGTCGGGTTACTCGGCGGCGGTCTCTGCCGGCGCCTCGTCGCCTTCGGGGGCGGGAGGCCGCTGGGCCTCCTGGAACTGCTGTTCCACCTCGCCGACGGCGATGCCCTCGATCACGGCTTCGGCGACGCGGCCGGTCATGAGCTGGATGGCGCGGATCGCATCATCGTTCGAGGGGATCGGGTAGTCGATCAGGTCCGGGTCCGAGTTGGTGTCGCACATCGCGACGATCGGGATGTTCAGCCGGCGCGCCTCCGCGATGGCGTTCTCCTCCATCGTGGGGTCCACGACGAAGAGGAGGCCCGGGACGCGCTTCATGTTGCGCAGGCCGCCGTAGAAGCGCTGCAGGCGCTCGAACTCCTTGGCCTGCACCATGCGCTCGCGCTTGGTCATGCTCTCGAAGGCGGTGTCGCCGGACGCCATCTGGTCAGACAGCTTCTGGTAGTACCCGATGCGCGGCTGGATGGTCTGGAAGTTGGTCAGTGTGCCGCCGAGCCAGCGGTTGCTGATGTACGGCATGCCGCACCGCTCCGCTTCCTGCTCCACGATGCGGCGGGCCTGCTTCTTCGTCCCCACGAACAGCACCTGCTCGCCGGACGAGACCACCTCGCGCACCTTCTCCACGGCCTCATCGAGGGCGCGGACGGTCTTCGCGAGGTCAAGGATGTGGATCCCGTTGCGGGCGGTGAAGATGTACCGCCCCATGTGGGGGTTCCAGCGCCGCGTCTGGTGGCCGAAGTGGACCCCGGCCTCCAGCATCTGGCGCATGCTGATTCCTGCGGTCATGTACCTGTGCTCCTGCTCCCGACGCATAGATTTACCCCCGCTGGGTGCGAGGGCAGCACGCCGGCTTGTCTCTCTCAGATCGCTCCACGTCACCCGCGGGTCTCCCGCGAGCGCGCAGACGATCAGTATTACAGCGCGAGCGCCCTCCGGCTAGTGCTCGGAGCGCATCACGAGGCGTACGATACGCACCTCGATCACCCTCGCTCGATCGGATCGCGCCGCCCGGACCGCCGGGCTCGGCGTCGGAGGTTGGACGTGCCGCGTTACGACTACCGCTGTGAAGCAGGCCACCAGTACGAACTCCAGCAGCCGTTCGGCTCGCCCACGGAGCATGAGTGCCAGAAGTGCGGCAAGCCTGCCCGCCGTATCGTGACTGTCGCCCCGCCGCTGATCTTCAAGGCCGGCGGCTACTACAAGACGGAGGGCCGCGACTTCAAGGCGGACGCCGCCTCAGGCGGTTCCGCGTCCTCCACCAGCTCGTCGTCGCGCTCCTCGGAGGGCTCGAAGAAGAGCGAGTCGAAGGCGAAGAAGTCAGACTCCTCCAAGAAGAAGAGCAGCAGCAAGAAGTCTGCCTCCGCCGCCGACTAGGGCAGGCATCCCTCAAAGAGCGGAACAGCCTTCGTGCGTGCCGTCGTCCAGCGTGTCTCGCGCGCCCGCGTCACCGTGGTGGATGAGACCACCGGCGCGATCGAGGCCGGACTGCTCGTCTACCTCGGCATCGGCCCGGAGGACGGCGACCGCGAGGTGGCGTGGCTGACCTCGAAGGTCGCGGACCTGCGTGTGTTCCCGGACGAGGAGGGGCGGTTCGACCGCTCCGTGAGTGACATCTCCGGCTCCGTGCTCGTCGTCTCCCAGTTCACCCTCTATGCCGACACCCGCCGAGGACGGCGCCCGTCCTTCACGGACGCCGCGCCCCCGGAGGTGGCCGCGCCGCTGGTGGATCGCGTCATGGACGCGCTCCGCGGTCGCGGGCTGCGCGTGGAGGGAGGGCGGTTCGGAGCGCACATGCTGGTGGACGCCGTGAACGACGGCCCGGTCACGATCCTGCTCGATTCCAACGATCTCGATCGGCCGCGCCGGGGCTAGGAGGCGTCACGGCCAGGATCGGCAGTAGTGACACGAGATTGTGAGCCAACCTGTCACACCGTGTCTCTCGACGCGGCGTTGAACCTCGCATACGTTGGAGGCGCGTCGGATCCCGGTCTGACGCCCTCAGTCCGCTGGTTGTGTCATCCGAGCCTCCACGCGTGCACTGTCGGGAATGTTTGGACCGCCCCGGGCGGTCGTGTGTTGCCGGCACTGGCCGGCGTGGAGATGCACTTGAGTCAGCGTATTTACGTAGGAAACCTGCCTTTCTCGGCCACTACCGAGGAAGTGGAGGAGCTGTTTGCGAGCTACGGCGAGGTCATCAGCGTGGCCCTGCCGACTGACCGCGAGACCGGCCGCCCGCGCGGCTTCGGCTTCGTGGAGATGGAAGACGCCGCCGCGAACGAGGCGATCCGCGCCCTGGACGGCACGGACTTCGGCGGCCGCAACCTGCGCGTGAACCCCGCCCAGCCCCGCGAGTCGCGTGGCGGCGGCGGTGGTGGTGGCTACGGCGGCGGCGGTGGCGGCCGCGGTGGCTACGGCGGCGGTGGCGGCGGCTACGGCGGTGGTGGCGGCGGCTACGGCGGTGGTGGCGGTGGCCGCGGCGGTGGAGGCGGTGGCTACGGCGGCGGTGGCCGCGGTGGCGACCGTGGTGGATACGGTGGCGGCGGTCGCGACCGCTACTAGGTTGAACGTGACCCGATAGGGAGAGCTCCCCGCTCCGATCGGATGGGACGCGGTGATGCGAAGAGGCCCGGCAGTTGCCGGGCCTCTTCTTGTGCTCGCGATCCCCGCAGGCCGCCCTCCGTCAGCCGAACCGGGCGAGGCCTCTCGCGATCGCGTCCTGCACGCGGTCGGCGGTGGCGCGGGCGTCGGCGTCCGCGGTGGTGTCCAGGACGGCGCCGGGCTGGCGCTCCTGCGACACGGCGTCGGCGAACTCCGCATGGAGGGCGCGCACGCGGTGGGGGATCGAGGCTGCGCCGCGCGTGGCGTCCCGTTCGAGGCTTGCCTCGAGCGAGGGCAGCAGCGTCACGAACTGCACGTCCGCGTCCAGTCCGGCGAGGCCGGCCCGGTACGCCTCGGCGTCCGCGCCGACGATGACGTCGTCCACGATCACGGAGTAGCGGTAGCCGACGGCGTTCCGCGCGAGGGCGACCGCGGCATCCGAGGCCATGCGGAGTTGCTCCGCGGCCTGCGCGTCGTTCGCCCACGGGTGGCGGTACCCGGCGCGGACCCAGTGGCGCAGCTCGTCCACGGGGACGTGCACCATGCGGTCGAACCGCTCGCAGATCGCGAGCGCGACGGAGGTCTTACCGGAGCCGGGCGGTCCCGTGACGATCAGCACCTGGTTCATGCAGCTCGACCTCCTCGGGGTGGACGACGTTCGCGACGAGCGCCGCGACCTGGAGCGCGACGAGTGGGGTCGTAATACAGGTACGGGATGGGGCGCACGGTCGCGACCGCACGGCCACCGCCGAGGGCGACCGCGGCCGCCAGCAGCCCCACGATCAGGCCGACGGTGCCATCGGTCGCTCCGTCGCCCATGGAACCGCCCTCGGCGGGGGTGACATCGGAGCCAGTGCTCCCAGTCGTCGCGCCACCGGAGTCGGTGGGGCCAGCCGGGCTTCCGGTGCCCACGCTCGGCGTGGCCGTGGCGGGCGCAGCGGGACCGACGCCGAGGAACGAGCCCTCGTCCCTTGGAGCGGACAGGTCCACCTCGGCGGGGGTCGTGCCCGCGGAGAAGACAAGGATGTCTGCGATCGTCGGGTCCTGCGTCACGTCACACGGCGGGAAGGTGACACCGTACTGGGCCCACACGTCGGAGAACTGCTCGCCGAGGGCGGTCGCGGCCAGCTCCATGCCGGCGGTTTCGCCCCAGACGCGGCAGGGGCGTTCCACGATGAAGCTCGACACACTGGCACTGGCACCGGCCGCGGGCACGATGCCCGCCGCCGCCAGCAGCGCCCCGGCGTCCTCGGCGCTCGCGTCGATGTCGGCCTGGTCGAGGAACGCGAGCGTGACGTCACCGGCCTCGCCCGCGTCCTCCGAGTCCACCTGGAGCGCGAGGCCGAGTTGCACGCGCGCATCGGCGAAGATCCCCATCGCCGCGAACGCCCACTCGGCGTCCGGGCTACCCGTCTGCGCCGACGCCGTCGAGGGCGCACTCAGCATGAGTGCACCCGAGAGCAGCAGCGCGACGAGCGCCAGCAGGGACACGGGCTGGCCGACGCCGCGACGCGGGAGGTGCACCGCACGTTCCTCGGTCATGCCGCCTCGCCGGAGGGTGGGTCGGGGGTGTGCTGGTGGAAGGCGAGCCGCCAGCTCCCGCCGTGCTCGACGTAGAGACTACTGATGAGCGCGTCGTAGGGAGGCTGCCCTGCGCGCTGCGCGGCCACGCGATACGTCACGAGGATCGCATCCGGTGCGACTGGTGCCGCACGGACCTCGGTCATCTCGTAGGACTGCCATGGCGGCGCCTGTCGCATCGCGTCGAGGATGGCGTCGCGATCGAGGAGGCCGATGCCGGGGAAGAGCATCGTCGCGTCCGGGGCCAGCACGTCCTGGTAGAAGTCGGCACCCCTCGGCGTGGAGAGGGCGTCCCAGCCCTCTCGCTCCAGGCGCACCATCTCGTCGGGATGGGTCATCGATCTCCCTCGCCGGCCCGTCCCTCTACCGTACCCGCGAACTCAGGCCGGGCGCACGTCCAGTGAGATGTCGAGCGCGGGCGCCGAGTGGGTCAGCGCGCCGCAGGAGATCAGGTCGACGCCGGTCGAGGCCACCTCGGCGATGGTGTCGAGGGTGATGCCACCCGACGCTTCGAACAGCACGCGGCGGTGGGCCGGATCGGCACCCTCGCCCCGGTATTCCTCGACGGTGGCGCGCATCTCGGCGGGTGTCATGTTGTCCAGCAGGACCACGTCCGCGCCGGCAGCGACCGCCTCGCGGGCCATCGCCGCGTCGGTGACTTCGACCTCGATGCGGATCGTGTGCGCCACGCCGTCCCGCGCGAGGGCGATGACGCCGGCGAGGTCCACGCCGCGCTGCACGCCCGCCTCGATGTGGTTGTCCTTGATGAGGATGCCGTCTTCCAGCGTGTTGCGGTGGTTGTGCGCCCCGCCCACGCGGACGGCGTACCGCTCGACGGCGCGGAGGCCGGGCGTGGTCTTGCGCGTGTCCACGACGCGGGCGGCGCCGCCCTGGCGTGCCGCGTCCACGTACTCCTTCGACATCGTCGCGATGCCGGACATCCGCTGGAGGAGGTTCAGCGCGACGCGCTCGCCGGAGAGGATCGCAGCGAGTGGTCCGGTGATCTCGGCGACCTCCGTGCCGGACTCCACCCAGTCGCCGTCCTCGTGGGAGGAGGTGACTTCGACCTCGTCGGAGACCTGCTGGAACACCGCCGCGAGGACCTCCAGCCCGCAGACGACGCCCGCCTGCTTGTAGAGCACCGTGGCCTCGCCCGGTTGGTCCGCAGGCACGGTCGCCCTCGTCGTGACGTCGAAGGACGCGCGGTCCTCGTCCAGGGCGGCCGCGATGATCATCGCGAGGGCGTCGGCGGGCGGGGGCGGGACGGTCATGCTCGTGCGCTCTCTCTGTCCGTACTCGTGCTCTCCGGGGTGATCGTGGCGGATGGGCCGTCCGAGGGGCGGCGGAAGACGATGTGGCGGCGCCACTGCTCGCGAGGCCACGGGTGGTCGGTCCGGAAGTGCGCCCCGCGCGACTCCTCGCGCCGGACCGCCGCCTCCGTCGCCAGTCGTGCGCACGTGATGATCGAGCGCAGCTCGTAGCCCTCGCGGTCCGTTGGTACCGGCACCGCCGAGGCCCAACGCCGCAGTTGCTCGGCAGCGTCCCGCAGGCCTTCGCCGGTGCGGACGATGCCCACCTCGCGCCACATCAGCTCCTTCACCTGCTCCGTCCGCGGGGCCTCCCCGTCTGAGCCGAGGCCATCGAGGACGAGCGCGTCGGCCGTGGGCGCCTCGGGCGGCGGGGTCGGGTCGGGCGGGTTGAGCAGGCGCTCGACGGCGCGGTGCGCGAACACCACGGTCTCGAGCAGCGAGTTCGAGGCGAGACGGTTCGCGCCGTGGACACCCGTGCACGCCGTCTCGCCGACGGCGAAGAGGCCTCGGAGGGTGGTCTCGCCCCAGGTGTTCGTGCGGACGCCGCCCATCGTGTAGTGCGCGGCGGGCGAGACGGGGATGCGGTCCTTCGCCATGTCCAGGCCGGACTCCAGGCAGCGCGCGTAGATCGAGGGGAACCGTGCCGCCAGCCACTCCGCGTCGTACGCCGTGACGTCGAGGAGCACGTGGTCCGAGCCGGCCTCGAGCATCTCCTTCAGCGCGGCGCGCGCGACGACATCGCGAGGGGCGAGTTCGGCTCGATCGGGGTCGTAGCGCGGCATGAAGCGCTCGCCCTTCGCGTTGAAGAGCTGGGCGCCCTCGCCGCGGACGGCTTCGGAGATGAGGAACACCGGCCGCCCCGGCAGCACGAGGGCCGTGGGGTGGAACTGGGTGAACTCCATGTCCATCACCTCGGCGCCGCATTCGTACGCGAGCGCGACACCGTCGCCGGTGGATACCGGCGGGTTGGTGGTGGTGCGGTACATCTGCCCGGCGCCGCCGGTCGCGAGCACGACGCGAGGCGTCCCGAAGACGCGGCGACCGCCCTCCGCGCGCACGAAGACCTCGACGCCGCTCACGCGACCGCTGTCCGTGAGGATCCGCGTGGCGAAGGTGTGTTCGAGGATGGCGATCTCGCGCTGGGCGAGCGAGGAGAGCGACAGCTCGATCTCAAGGCCGGTCGCGTCGCCGCGCGCGTGCAGGATCCTCGCGCGGGAGTGCGCGGCCTCACGCCCGAGGGCGACCGCGCCGTTGTCGGAGTCGAAGTTCACGCCGTACCGCACGAGGTCCGCGATCCGCGGCGCGGCCTCGTAGCAAAGGATGCGCGCCGCCTCCTCGTCGACGAGCCCGGCGCCGGCGTCGATGGTGTCCTTCAGGTGGTCCGCCGGGTCATCCTCTGGCCCCACGGCGGCGGCGATGCCGCCCTGCGCGTAGCGCGTGCTCGCCTCGCCGATGCCGCCCTTCGTGACCACGAGGACGCGCGCGCCGGCCTCGTGCGCCTGCAGCGCGGCGTAGAGCCCCGCGATCCCGGAGCCGACGACGACGAGGTCGTATTCGCTGTGCTGCGGGGAGGTCATCTGAGGTGCCTCGCGGCGTTGGAGGCGGCGGAGGCGGTCTCAGTGGCGCGTGCGGCGCGACCCTTCCCCCTCAAGCGGGAGGGAACCAGCTGCGGGATCACTTCCGCACCCCGGTCGCGTCGAGGACGGTGACGGCGGTGTCGTAGGACTGGATGGCTCGGACGATGGCGTCCCAGTCCGCGGGGACTTCGGGCCTGCCGGTCTGCGCGTTGATCGTGGCGTAGCGATGGGTGAACTGGGCGACGAGACGGCCGTCCGAGGCGGCGGCGACTTCAGCCTCGAACGTGAGTCGCCCGGGGCGCAGTTCGGTGCAGCGGAGGCGTACGAGGGCCGCGTCGTCCCAGCGGAGCGGGGAGCGGTAGCGGACCTCGGAGCCGGACTGGAACCGGAGGATGTCGCGGTGGCTGGGGATGCCGGCTTCGCCGTCGTACGCGTCGAGGGCGATCTCGGTGAGGGCGAGCAGCACACCGCCGTGGACGAAGGGGGTGCCGCCGAAGGAGTCGGTGTGCCTCAGGGGATAGCGCTGCTCGAATCGGAACCCGGCATCGGTCGTGTCGGCCATCGGCGTCCCCCGGACGTTGCGTGGAGCACTTTGCGTACTTGATACACAAAGTGGTCAGGGGACGAGGTTAGGCCGGGGCCACCGAGGCGTCAACGGATCGGGCGGTCGCCCTCGAAGGGGTGGGACGCCCTCGTGTCGCATGTCCTCGGAGGGTTGTCGTGAGGCGCTCCTGTCCCTGGACGCGGAGAGAGCCCGGTCAGCCGGGCTCTCTCGTTCTGTGCTGTGCCGGCATCCGATGTCCTCACGGATGGAGGAACACGCGGCATCGCTCAGGCTGGGAAGAGTGCTGAGCGACGCCTAGTAGCGGTCGCGACCGCCGCCGCCGTAGCCACCGCCGCGGTTCCCACCGCCGCCGTAGCCACCACCGCCGCCGCCGTAACCACCGCGGCCACCGCCGCCGTAGCCACCACCACCGCCGCCACGGCGCTCCTCACGAGGCTCGGCCTCGTTGACGCGCAGGTTGCGGCCGTCGAAGTCCTTGCCGTCCAG
>Ga0265293_10006816_pt1 | contig 17982 bp, 27 predicted proteins | sample Munlanlewell138R_FD_192505 | JGI IMG/M metagenome (GOLD analysis project Ga0265293, IMG submission 192505) | Leachate microbial communities from a municipal landfill in Southern Ontario, Canada - Leachate well 138R | ecosystem: Engineered > Solid waste > Landfill > Unclassified | place: Canada...
TCAATGGGGTTCCTGATATCGATCTGGATACTTTGCGTGACTTCGGTGTCAAAACAGAATTTCTTGGTAGGGTGCCTCTGGTGTTCAACCTGAATCGACTTTCTCTCGATTCGTTGCGATACATACTCGATAATTCCAAACTGTTCATGTTGTATGCTGAACTGTATGGATGCGATCAGAAAAAACAAACCCAGATCAAGGATGAAATTATGGCAGTTGTCGCAGCCAACTACGAGAACAATACACTCGGAGTTCGAATTCTCCATGCTCTCATCAATCAGTATTTCATCAACGATGGTAATATCACCACCAAAGAACGTGAAAAAGTTGTGTTCAGAAAAAAACTTCAACTCAAATCGAAGTGGAGTTCATGAAACCGATTGTCTCAACGGATGGAGCTGGGATAAATGAACAATCTGCCTTCAGAATCCTCATTGACCATTTCGAGATGATCGAGTTCGTAGATCAATCACAGAAAGATTTACTCATTGATAAGTTGGAGACATTGATGCATCTGAACCCGAATGTAGAGACTGTCATCACATCCATAGGTAAAATATAATGCCCAATATACTGAGAAGAAACATAAGTCCGATTATAGCAAGCGTATTCACACTAGCTATATTTGTGTTCATGGTATTACTCCTTAAGCACGAAGTTGACAAAACGAATCAGACATTCAATGACGTTCAACAGCAGATTCTTGAACGTATACGGACTACTGCTGAAGAAGCATATTTCGAAGGTCAGAAAGACTACATGAATGGTAATATCCGAATACAAAAGAATGGCGATTGCTATGTGTGGATCAAATCACCGTGGGATGGAACACTGAATCAGATCCCAAGAAAATGTCAAAATTCAACCTCCATGTGAGTAATATATGAACCGTAGACTCACCGCAATCGAATACCGTGAATTGGTGACACTGGAATATGTGTTAACTTGGATGTACACAGATGACTACGAGTCTGATCTTGCTCGGTTAGCCTTCTCACTGTGACCACAATCAGGACATGTGGTAGAATTGAAAAATGCAGGAACTCGGCGAAGAAATACATTATTTTATGGATTAGTTGCAATCTAATTGACAAACCCCAACGATTTTCTATATTACCTCCCAGACAAGAGAGGTTAATAATGGAAGATCTTAAGAAAATTGGTTTTTACACGCTGTCCGATGAACGAGTGAAGAATACTTCGGTTACGTCGCAGATGAAACGCTGTGAAATGATTATCACCGAATACTGCAACTTTCGCTGCCCTTACTGCCGTGGTCTCGATGATGAGATTTATGGCGACCGTGCGATCAAACAGCTCGATCTGAATGAGATCAAGCGTAACATCGACTTCTGGTGTAAAAATGAACCACTGGAAAACATTCGCTTCTCTGGTGGTGAACCTACCCTCCACAAAGACATCGTTGAAATCGTCTCATACGCTAAGTCTAAGGGCATTAAGCGTGTAGCCATATCAACCAATGGATCGAACAAATGGGAACTCTACGAACGCCTCTATGAGGCTGGTGTGTACGATTTCTCCATCTCACTCGATGCATGCTGTGCTGAAGACGGTGACAAGATGGCAGGTGGTATCAAAGGATCATGGGAGAAGGTAATCGAGAACATCCGTAAGCTCTCCAAGCTGACTTATGTCACTGTGGGAGTCGTATTGACTCCTGAGAACATCGATAAGACTATCGAGACCATTTACTTTGCTCATGAGTTGGGTGTGGCTGATATCCGAATCATTTCTGCCGCTCAGTATAACAAGCCTATTCCACGGTTGGATGAGGTAGAACAGTACATCCGTGATGCACATCCCATTCTTGATTACCGTATCAAGCACTTCGCCGAAGGTATCAATGTCAGAGGGCTTCGAGATGATGATTCACCTCGCTGTGCTCTCATGCTGGATGACTCAGTCATTGCAGGTGACTATCACTTTCCTTGTATCATCTACATGCGAGAAAAGGGAAAGCCTATCGGAAAAGTAGGTCCAAACATGCGTCAGGAACGTGCTGAATGGTCTGATACACACAATGTGAAGGAAGACCCTATCTGTAAGGCGAATTGCCTTGACGTATGTCGGGATTACTCAAACAAGTACCGTGAGATTCATGGGAAATAATGTACAGAGTATTCGATTGCAGTAACTCATCCAGTCGTCCATCGAATCGAGGATTTGGTGGGCCTGTTATGAACGAATTCGTAGAGTTGATGCATAAATATGCATCGGCCTACGGGTTTGAATTCGTTGACAGTGCAGATGATGCGGATGTCATTTTTACAAATGACGTGTTTCCTCCTCATGTACAGAATCTGGACATTCCATTGGTGAAACGAATGGATGGTATATTCTGGCAATCTGATCTGGTGCAGAGGAACAACGCATATATCGAAGCTGCTCTGATGGCTGACATGGTGATCTTCATAACGGAGTACTCGAAAAATTCATTCGATACACTGTATAACAATGAATTCCATCAACTGAAAGACTATGCAGTAGCAACTCACTGGACTGATCCAACTGGTCTGCCTAAAGTGGATATCAGTGATATTCAGATCCCTACTGTATTTGTGGCTATGGCTACTAACTGGAACCGACCTGAGAAACGGATGAATGAACTTATCCGATTCGCATCTACTCACAATGTGGTGATTAGGTTGATCGGTACGTCAGATGGAATCGAACTCCCTCCCAATATCATCCCATATGGCTATCTTACATCCACTGATGATATTACCAATGTGTTCAGTCAATCACATGCATTCATCAACCTCACATGCAAAGACGCTGCCACAAAAACTGTGTGCACGGCAATCAATTATGGATTACCCGTTCTCTATGCTGGATCAGGTGGTGTTAGTGAATTGGTAAAAGAATATGGACTGGGTATTGAAGAAAATAATACCATCGAAGTGTTGGACTATATTCCTCAACTAGATGAAGTGCATTCGGGATATATGAAATTCGTAGGTAAGTACGCTGAGTACAAACGAAACTTAGCGGCATTGAATCCGACTGAATTAATGCACAATTCACTGAAAGCATATTTCTCACACATGAAAAGTAAAATATAAACAACTATTTCTGATTGACAAATTATAATAGTTTTCTATATTACTCAATACCAAAACAAAGGAGTTATCAATGGCAACATTTTTCAGTCACCTATTTTACCTGTTCGGAATCACTGTGCTCATCCGTGAATTTTTCAGCATCATGAATCCTTTGAGTCACACCCTGAAAATAGAACGCTTTACCAATTTAGTGAAAGAACACAAAGGAAAGAAACTTGACAAGCTTCCTCCTGAAGTAAGAAACGAACTCTTCGTCATCTTCTTTTACGCATTGTACAGTATTTCGATACTTGTATGGGGATTCCTTGGATTACTCACATTCAACTGGATCGTCTTCGCAGTATTCCTTGCATTCAGCATCCTCATATGCTCTCCGATCTCGAAACTCATTCGGAAAGTGTTTGGTTATGGTAAAGCATATACGGTGTACCATGTCATCGGATCTATTGTCGATGTCGGACTCATCGGATTTGCTATCATCAACCAATATCACCTACGAATCGATTTGATGCAATTATTCTAATCGGAAAGACTTGTTGGGGGTGAATAAATGGATAAAGTCGTATGTATCATTCAACTGACGATATTGACACTGGTTGCAATCAAATATCGCCCCGTTAACAGGAAGAATACCCCATGAACCAACGTATAAAGTATTTACAGGCCCAAATACAGGCCGAAGAGAACCGCATGAGTCGTTGCACCCATGAATGGAATGAAGTCTTCTACAACCCTGAAACGGTCAAAGAAGGCTATGGATTCAAACCTGTCGGTCGAGGTTCTGATATGTGGCATGAATACGAAGGATACCACGATGTCCAGAAACCCCGCTGGACTCGTATCTGCAAGAAGTGTGGTAAAGAAGATCACACCGACAAACAACGCCCAGTGGTTACCCACCACGTACCCGATTTCAAGTGAGAATAGTATGGCAGCAGCACCAGATGACAAAAACATAATTACCATACTAATTGTAGGTGCTATCATATGCACGGCGTTTGGTTATGGGCTATGCTTAGTGGTGTCATGGTTTAGTAACCACGTCAGCATTGTTATACAATAAGGACACAGAATGATACTGACAGTAAATAATTGTAAGGACGGCCCATTAGATGTCCTCAAACGGACATACGGCAATCGCCTAACCGAAACCATATCCGTACTGTAGATAAAGGTGTCATTCAATGAGAAAACGAGATCCCAAATACATCGATGTTCCGAATATCTGTTTCTCACATACCAGTAAAGACGATAGCCGAGAACCCAAATACAAAAAGCAACGAATGCAACGTGGATTCGATGACTCCGAAACTTGGTCTATGGATGTTACATTTGCCAGCTTCATGCTGCCTAGACTTGAACGATTCAAATAAATCGATGCCGAAGTAAACAAACTAACAAGAAATTCAGCAAAGACATCAATAATGTGATAGAAGCATTGAAACTTATCATCAGAGATAATGGTTCTCGATTCTTTTCAGATGTCGAAGAAAAACAAGTTCAAAAAGGACTGAAAGCTCTATCCAGTGTATTCCTTTCCCTATGGTGGTAACATATGTTCAGCGATTACCGAGTGAAGAAACATAACGATAAATACCTAGTGCAGAAATACCACACACAGGAAACTGGTATGTTGTGGTGGAAAAAAACGACTGGTAGTTGGTTCACATGTGACTTATATGGTAATAGTGGAGTTACCTATCCACGAGCACCATATGTACCGAAATACTACACCACATTTGATGATGCTGTAAATGCAATCAAAAAGTTCAGTAAAGAACCCACGTATACATATTTCAACAATGCGGGTGAAATCATTCCATTTACTATGATACCGAAATAATATCATCAAATAGGTTATTTTTTGCTATTTTTGTTTGAAATAGTAAAATACAAGGAAACATTACATGTCCAGAGCAATTTCATATGAAGAAGTAAAGGTGATACTCGGAAGTCCTGTTATCGATACCATTGTAACCAGAGAACAGTACGATGCGATTGCAGAACTTGCCGATGAAAAAGCAGAAGAATTCAAGCGGGATTTCATTGTCCAAGAAATGGAAAAGCTGGACAACAAACTGCGAAACTCTCATTATCCATTGGGATGCAATAATGAAAATCGAATTCGATAAGCTAGTCAAAGCACGACCACACACCATTCTAGCAACTGCAAGGAAATGGTTCAAACGATCTAGTGATACCAAGCTGATCTATTGTATCGACAAGATTCCTACAGTCGAGCTATCTGCTACCAAGATCCGCATTGGCGGCTCCGATCCCAACGGATGGGATAGCGAACAAATGCACATCATTATCACAAAAAATGAAGTGGCATATCAATTCAGCAACAAGTTCTACCCACCCGAAGTGAGTACCATCTTCAAAATGGATGATACAGGAAAAGTTATGTCCCGCAATGCCAACTCCGATGACGAAGAGAATGAGGACTAGCACATGCTTAAATTGCTTCTCAAGCATAAACTCAGTGAAGTGGCAATCAACACGTTCTTCAAGAACATTCAGAAGACATTCAAGCAGCAAACAATTGATCCATCCAAGATCAAAGCTGGGGATCACTTCTATAAAGTATCGTCCGTGTTCCGATACCAGAATGGGGATACAAATTCATGTGAAGTGTATGATGTTAAAGTCAGGAGTATAATGAATCATGCTCAAATCGATGTGGTTGTACAAGGCGGTAAACTTATACAAACACGAGGGACTAATACAGAAACCAGATATATCAAATCAGAGTTCGATATGTGTATTTATACACTCGGAATATACGAACTCATACCGATAGATGAACAATGATTAAGATATGGCTCAAACATCGCCTCTTTGATTTCGCTATTCATAACACGATGGATAGCCTCATCAAGATATTCACCATTGAAAACAGAGTTTTTGTCAATCAACTCAAAAAATCCGATCTCGGAAAACAGTTGTGCAAAATGGGCGGTAGAAAAGATGTGTTATCAGTAAATGATCGTATTCAAACCGTTTCTGATGAAACACTCATAGTTACCGGATTGAAATTAGTAGACGCTAACTATGCTGCATTACATATGGATAGCGGCAACGCCAGAACTGCAAATGCGGAACCACCAACTCCATTCTTCTACGAAGTAACCTATCATAGCGATTACGGCAATGATGTGGGTCCAAGTGGTGTTGTGTATGTACCGCTGGCAAAACATCAGTGGGTTATATTTTTATAACCTAAATCACTCGATATTTCTGATTGACAAAACCAAATAATTTTCTATATTACTCTGTAACAAAGGAGCCGATATGAATTGTTTGAAACTGACCGACAAACCTACCTACGGTGAAACCGCATTCATTGTGGATGGGAAGCTCGTTTATGGCAATGTGAAGGCCATTCTGAGACATCACAGGAAAGCCCAAGGCTTACTCCACCGTATTCGGAATAACGTCCAGAACACCATCGAAAAGCTCCGTATGAGGATGAATGAAGATTATCTTCCTCTCGGCTATTATCATGGCGGAATCGGATGCATCTATCCCATCACCCCCAACGATGCCATCTGCAAAGAAATCGTCAATCAAATCAATGCGTGGTAAAGGAGCCAATATGTGGAAACTATTTCTCAGGAACAAAGCAGTCGAAATCCTCAATGGATCTATCCAATTCGTGAAAACTTTACTCATTCTCGCCTTGTTTTTCGGTGGATTATGTGCTGTATTCGAAATTGTCGGAATCGTAATTCACCAAGCCGTCAATATCATTAGCAACGATGCTGGTGAAGCACTGCTGTACTTTTTACGAGATCGGGGCAACAACCCATCCGAATTTAGCGAATCCTATTGGGGCAAAACTTTCCTTCTTGGAATGATTACCACTCTCGTTATCACATGCGGATTCGGACTGTATATCGGAATCGGTGGTTGGATCAAACGGAATATCCAACTCGCCAAAGAGGGCGTGAAAGTCAAGATAACTCTGTAACAAAGGAGCAATATGATGAAATACATTATTGCAGCACATGCCCTCGATAGTCTCAAAGATACCATCTCCGCCATCAAAGCAATGCAGGTGCATCAATGAACGATATTCAACTCCAATCCATCCGTGATGACCACCGTCTCACCCCCGAAGTCCTCGAAAAGTTCACCAAGATATGGAAAGATGAAAACATCAACCATAAGTGGGGAATCGAAAACAAGCTGGATGATGACATGTACATCCTCTACAACGCTTGGGCACAGGTCAATTGCATCGAATTGTATAAGATCCACAGGCCCAATACCATCGTAATCCAAGGACAACACCGACATATCATTTTCCACGGTGGATGCCTCGATTGCCCTGTACAATACACTCATGGGGTGAATACCTGCAAACGCTGCTTTTACTTCAAAGGTAATGGCAAATACCCCGATCTCTCCGATGGTAATGTCCCACCCGAAACCATTACCGAAAATGTCTCGATCCTTAAATCCCTGATGCGTAAACTGGGAGGTATGTTCAAACGAACAAACAACGATCCAAAGACGCATTCCAGATGGCCGCTGTCCTCCTGATCGCACTTATGCTGATTACGGCCACCTACACCTTCATATCCGCCCACAATGAACACAAGCAACAAGTGGAAACTGGAGTTACTCATGGCAAAAATTAAAAAAACTGATCTCGAATCCCTCACCGACCAACAAATCAAAGAATTTTTCGAGTGCAAAGACATCAACACCCTTTCGCCCTCCCCGATCACCGAATACCTCGATTCTGTCGAATTGAAGGGACTCGGTATCTTCCGACTCCAAAACTTACTCGTGAGAATCTGCACCGACCGATTCCTCAGTCGTGTATCGGAGTAAAGCATGAAACTCAGTGAAATCATCAACAATGTTGTGAAAACCGATCCCAGCCATGACATCGATAGACTCGCAGAAGAATTCCGTGTCTATGATGTCTACTGGGATGACAGTAAGAAAATATCAGCATACTTCTACCAAGTATGGCAATGTACCGATACTTGGGTAGGCGGTAAGGTATACTTCTTCGAAGATACCCCAGTCTGCATCAGTTGGCAACCAGCCCGAAAAAGCAGCGAGGAAATCTACTGGATTTCCAATGAACTCGCTATGAAAGTGAAAGACTATATCTTCTCACTGCGTCAGGAAGACGAATACCCCATTAACACCATCCAAGATATGGAAGAAGAAATGGGAACCGGATACCAAGTATCCTATGCATGCCAACTACTCACCAAAGATGTGATCCATAAGTACACAAAAGAACCCCTCAAGGTGCTCGATACGTACAGGAGTGAAATCATCTCCCACCGTATCAAAGTCGAATACCTAGATGGAAGACAAGAAGATATCGAACTCGAAGATGTCGAAATCCCATATTTGGTTGACAAATCCCAATAATTTTCTATATTAGTCTTAACGGTGATTAGCTCAGTCTGTTAGAGTGCCGCTATCGGAGCGGAGGTCACTGGTTCAAATCCAATATCACCATCAGAGATGATAAGTCGTCTAAAGTCAGGGACCACATAATAAGCCGGACTAAAAGTGGACCGAAGGACAGCAGTGAAATCTGAAAATTGAGTGTTGACAAACTCGCTATCGAATCTGAAAATCTAACAAAGGACTAATTGTGAAGAAAACCACCATTTATTGCCAATCAACACAAAAAGAATACAATCAGCTTATTCTCGAAACTTCCCTCGATGTACTCATGTACCAACTGGCTGACTTTGATACCCAAAGCTCTCTCGCAGGGCAAATGTGGTGTGATATGGCGGCGAGTAATGAAAATCCAGCCAAATTCCTTAGCCACAACTGTGATTCCTATGGCAGTAGCAACCGACTAGCAAGTCACATGATGCTCATGGGATTACACAATGGCGATGAATCAGATATGACAACACTCGCCAACATTGTATCTGGTACACTCAAATCTAAGTACAATAAAATGAACCAACTCATCAAACAAGGAAACATCGTCAAAGTTAATCAAAAAGGTGGATACTGCTATCTCGATTCCCTAGCTGAAATCAAAACCCCAATTGATGAGTGCGACCTACCCGAAATGAAACGATTCGTTTTGAATGGTGAATTCAAATCCCCTATCCTTACCGGAAAAATATTGATACTCGAAAATTCACCCAATATAGCATCCGCATTCAGAAATGAAATCAGATCTATGTTCGGTGAACACATCTCTGTTATCAATAACCTAAAAATGATCCCCGATGCCAAAGAACTACTTACTCAAGTATTCAATACCAATGTCGAGGTAATAGCATTCGAAAGCACTTCAATGGACACCAATCAAATTGAATCCCTGAAAAAGCTTATCGAAGTTCTGGCTGATAATACAAAAAAATATATCACTGTGTATGCCAAAGTCCCCAGCGAAGCACACCATCTCTACAAATCCGATTCTGAATATATCAATCTTGTATTCAATTGTGATTGACAAACCCCAATAAGTTTCTATATTACGTAGGTGTGTGTAAAATGGTAGTATATTATTGTATACTTTGAGGATATATATATATATATATGGTAAAGAACGTGCATGCGGATGTATATGCTAAAACACTAGGTTCTGGTGGTTACGGAGTATCTGTATTTACTCACTGTTTGACAGTTGGTATCATCTGTAGAGAGTATTTGAAATACTTACCTAAAAAATTGGTTGATAAATATTCATTGGAGTCATTTCCTCTATTCGCAGCTCTCCATGATCTAGGAAAGGCGAGTCCGGGGTTTCAATTGATGTTGAAATATTTCATGGGTGATCGAACATACCACGACCTCGATGAGTTGAATCGTGAATACTGTATCCGCCATGAAGTTACAACTGCCGAACACCTTCTGAACATGAACAATCGAGACAATAGATTTGTTAATGAAGCTAGATCAATTGTAGAAATGCACCGATTTCATCATGGAAAATTGAGATCGAATGATGAACTTAGTATTCATCCATTTGATCATAAAAAACCATTACGATATTTTGGTGATGCTGACTGGGTATCTATTCGAAATGATATATACAATGCCTTAGTTGCATATTTCGGTGATGGGTCCGAGTTCATTGACACATTCAATGACGTATCAGTGAATTCAGTCAAATGGAAATACTCAACTGGGTTTTTATGTGTATGCGATTTTCTGGGAAGTAACGAAGATTTATTTAATCCAGATATATTCATGGGTGACACACTCGATGATGAATTAATGTCTGCCTTAGCAAATAAATCAATCATCGATACCGGATTGTATGCGGATAAAGTATTCTCTGAAAAATCATTTGACGAATTGTTTGGTAAAGGATACGTTCCCACGCATTTACAAAGTACGTTTGCATCGGTAGTCAATTCTCCGGGTCTTTACGTATTAGAATCGGATATGGGAACAGGTAAAACAGAAGCGGCTCTATATGCATCATATAAGTGTAGAGAACAAGACATTGTCCGTGGTATATACTTTGGATTGCCTACACAAACTACATCGAATTCAATGTTCACTCGATTCCGAAAATTCGTAGAAGCAATGACTGATTATCATCAGGATGATGTTCGTCTTGTCCATGCAAATCAGGAATTAGCTGGAAATACAGATAGCTCGATGGACCCTAGCTGGTTTCATGGGAATAAAAAAGGTACGCTGAGTAGTTATGCGGTTGGCACTGTGGACCAAGCACTGTTGTCAGTTCTCGGTAATGTTAAACATTTTTTTCTGAGAACATTTGGGTTAGCGAACAAATGCATCATTCTCGATGAAGTCCATAGTTATGATGTATATACCAGTGAGCTGATAAAATCAATGGTATCTGAATTAGTTGAGCTGGAGTGCGTTGTAATCGTACTCAGTGCAACGCTGACATCGGATTCCAGAGGGAGGTTGACTGGGTGCTATGATGATTTGAACCAATACCCACTCATAACAAAAGTAACTAATGATGATGTCTCGTATCATTTTAGTAAATCACCTAAAAGAAACAAGTCTATAAAAATTAGACATCAATCAGTTGAGTCTGGGAATGAGTTTATATCGTCTCGGCGATCCACTATTACTGAATGCATAAAGAGAGTAAAGCGGGGTGAAATGGTTCTGTGGATTGAAAATACCATATTTGATGCACAGGCTGTCTACGATGAATTCTTTTTGCATCTAGGTGATGATGTGGGTTCTCTACATAGTAGATTTACAAACAAAGATCGTGGAACGAATGAAGCGTACTGGGTTAATCTATATGGTAAAACAGGTAATCGATTAATAGGTAAAATCATCGTAAGTACTCAGGTGTGTGAACAGAGCATTGACATCGATGCTGATTTTTTGGTAACATCGATGTGTCCAACTGATATGTTGTTACAACGTATAGGAAGACTACAACGACATGATTTTGGTGACCGAGTTCATCCCGAATGTGTTATACTATCACACCGATTGCTTGGTTATTATGACAGTAAGCTCACTGGAAATAACTTAGTAAGTCAATACATGAATGCTGTGCAGGGTGGTGCCTACGTATACGATCTGTATATCCTACGCCGGAGTTATTCAATTTGGAAAAATGTTGACTCATTGTCACTTCCTCTGGATATTCGTAAGCTCCTTGAAATGACATACAGTGATTGTGAAGTATACGGTATAGATGCTGAATTCAAACGCATTCATAAAGCCTCGGTAATTACACAGACAACCAGCTCAAAACAGTCACTAAGTATGATTTCAGGAGTCATGAATGATGATATTGGTAATTTGATAGATGATGGCACCGTACATGGAACCAGACGGATAATTACACGGACTCATTCAATTATTCTTGTGAGTGATATACTCGCAAATAATGTTATTCAAATGAGAAGTGGCGAATCAATCGTCCTTTCTGATCGTATGTCACTAGATGATAGAATTATACTCAACCACGATACCGTTAAGGTTAGTGAAGGAATACGGAACAATCCTGATATCCATTCAGTCACTATTGGGAAGCATGATCGTGAGTATCTATTATTGAAATTAGATTCAGATGGACTTTCAGTTCCCATTATCACTAATCGTACAGGTTCATTAATGTATACCGACAAAAAAGGACTGTTCCGAATCTGAATGCATCCATAAAAAAATAATTAGTTGACACCTAACCATTATTTTCTATATTTAGTTTCATAAGGAGATTAAAAATGCATGACGTTAATGTTTTAACCGCAAACTGGGTCCCAGTGGCAGATAAATACGGTGCTATTCAAATTGTAAGTCCGTATGATATTTTTCGGAATGACTATGTTCAATTTTCTGGTGATCCAGTTGAGAATCTTTCGCTCACACGTTTTTTTCTGGCACTGTCACAGGCACCTACGGCTAATCAGTGCAAAAATTGGAAAGAACTTAAAGGGTTGCGGACCACGTATGTTGAGAATGTACTCAACTATATGGATCAAAACATCGATTTGTTTTGGATGGGCGGTGATAAACCATTTCTTCAATGCACCGAGTCCGAACTAGGTGTAAACACGAAAGGGAAAGATATTTCAGAAACGCCATTGCAGCTCAGAGAAGTGCATGCAAAAGGAAACAACACGTTATTGGGTCAGATGCACAATACGGCATATAATGAGCCAGTCGATGTTATTTTGGATTTGTTGGTTAGACAGACATTTTCGGTTGCATATGGTAAATCGGGTGCCAAACCTACCAGAAGCATGATTTGGGACAAATCCACTCTTGGTATCATCAATTTTCATATTGGAACCGATAGCATCATCGATACACTTTGGGCGAATTTCCATCGCACCGACCGAAATCCTATGCCATTTGGCGTACCTGTCTGGGAATCGAGATTTAATTCAGAGTATTGTGACACATACCTTAATCGGTTGGTATCGCTGTCATGTAAGATGATAATTTCGAATGATTTGCAGACAATGCAGGTCAACTCTGGAATTGATTATCCAAATCTGGTTGATCCGTTCATGTCAATGGAAACAGTTGCAGAGGAATTGGTTCCTATCAAACAAAGACATGATACCAGAATATGGAAAGAATACAGTAAGATTTTTTCCAATAATGCCAGTAAACCGGAATTTTTTGATGAACGCATGTTAGAATTTGACCGTATGTATATCAGCTCATTAGGAGGTATGTACAAATTCATTATGGGAACATACAGTACCGAATCGTTTTCTGATTCTATGTATGCTATTTCGAATCCTAGTAAAATTACTGAGGCTGAATACGCAGCGTTCTATGACAATGCGGTATTACTTGCTGATGAATTGTGCAAAGCATTCAATACTTCTTTTTATGCCATATACGCATCAACCAAATATGGTTCGGCATCTTCTCTCAATATGAGTGAGAAAAAAGCAATCCGTGATATTACTACCAATATGGTCAATTACCTTTGGCAGGAAATCGATATCAAATCACCTCAACTATTACAATGTAATGGCACTGAATCCGATTTTACCGAATGGAAATCGGCGTTGTACATTGCTCTATGTGAAACGTTCAACCATGTCCAAAATAGATATGGTGTTCTTTGTGCAACCAAAGTGCGTAATACTAAGATGATGTGGGAAATAATTAAAAAGATTACCAATAAGGAGTAACCATGAGTATTAAAGACAACTTTGTCACTTACATTCAAAAAAATCATCATGCAAATGTGCATGGAACAAACTCGAACATGACCAACATGATGAGGTCGTTCAAGAGGGTGTATAACCAAACTTCAGTTGAACATTTGATATATTTTTCTCGTGCAAATGCTTATCCCTCCGATGTCAACTTACTGGTAGCTTACATGCTGGGTAAAGGTGTTGTATCGGTTGAAAAAGGGGTAAGTGTTGGAACTGCTCTTAAATTGGTTGACCGCAATGATAAGTTTGTCAGTTCATTCATCGCACTACCCAAACATCGTCTTCTGAAAAAGCTGAAATCACTTACGAGTCTATTCCGCTCGAAGAATGTCACCCTGAGCTTGACTTCTCTCGTAAGAGATTTGAACTCATGGGAATCCCAAGATACGTGTGAGAAACGTAATTGGGTGAGACAGTGGTGGGCATCTGAGTATTGCATGATTAAGAAAGGAGAGTCCGATGTATCTGAGTAAATGGACAATGACCGCTGAAGAATATTCAATGAATTTCATGTTCAATCGATATCTCGTTCATCAATCTGTATGTGATATTTTCGATGAACCCTCCGTGAAATTCCAATTGTCAATGGACAAAGGACAAGTGACTATTCTCATCCAAAGTATTACGGCCAGTAAGAATGTTCCATCGATTGGAAAATTTCTTAGTAAACCCATCGATATCAACCTGTTTACGGCTGGAACATATCGAATTGAAGTTGATCTGAATTCTATCCGACAACTATCGATGGAGGATCGCAAACGAAGTAAGAAGATACCCGTTGTTGGAAATGATGTGATTCAGTGGGTGAATGATCGTGCCTCTCGATGGGGAATTGAATGTATTGAGGTCACCGTCAATCCTACTAAAAACGATGTGATTACTAAAGGCTCCAACCGTATCAACTGCCGTTGGCATAAAGTAACTATCGCAGCTAATGTTACGGATGTGAATTCATTCCATGACATGATCCTGAAAGGAATTGGTTCTCAGCGGGCATTTGGATTTGGAATGGTGAAGGCAATCAAAATACTCCCTAGATAGTAGGGGTGATTATTAACAACAAAACAAAAAGGAGTTCATAATGAACGTTCTCGAACTACATGTTTTACAATCCGTCCCAGTTAACAACATCAATCGTGGGGAAGATGGTGACAACAAAACCGTTATGATCGGTGGATGTGAACGCCAGCGTGTTTCATCTCAAGCATGGAAACGTCCCATTCGCACAATGATTCAGGATGAATCTGTACGAAATGGAGATCCTTCCGGTATCATCTCTCGTGTATTCGGTGATCGAATCATCGCTGAATTGGTTGCTGAAGGTAACAGCGAAAAAGATGTGAAAAAGTTTCTGGATGGAATCAAAGTTGGTTACAGCAAAGATTCTACTGAAAAGAAAAATGCTGAAAACAAAGACACACTGATGTATCTCTCTACTGATGAAGTCGATGCAATCAAGAATGCATTTGCACAGGAAGATAAAAAGACTCTCACAAGCATCCTGAAAGAAGCCAATTGTCGCATTGCTTCAGACATCGCTCTATTCGGTCGCATGTTCGCCAGCGATCAGCAGTTGAGTGTGTACGCAGCGGTTAAAATGAACCATGCGTTCTCCACCCATGCTATCGATGTTGAAGATGACTATTTCTCTGCTGTGGATCAGTTGAATCCTGATGGTGCTGGACATTTGGGCAATCAGGCGTACACAACGTCCACTATGTATCGCTACCTTGCACTGGACATTGATCAGCTCAGGGTTAACCTCGGTGATGGTGCCGATGTGAATGCCGTTATCCGCAGCTTCGTAAAGGCCGCATATACCGCTTTCCCCAAGGGCAAAGAGAATGTAATGGCTTCCTATTCACGTCCTTTCTACGTTCGTGCAGTAGTCAAGAATGGTCAGCCTGAGCAGTTCAGTGATGCATTCGAAACTCCAGTTCCTGCTACTGTTGATGGGTACAATAAGACATCCGAAGAACGTCTGGATGCCATTGCTGATGATCGTCTGAACCGTGGATGGGATGAAATCCTGTTCGATGGTAAAATCGAACGCATGAGCGATGTTGAAAACATCATCAACGCACTGGGGACCAACTAATGAACATCCTACTGCATTTGAAATCTCCAATGCAGTCTTGGGGTGATACAAGCCACAGTATGACAGGTGGGACTAAGAGGGGATCATATCCCTTCCCATCCTATTCTGGAGTTCTCGGTCTCATCGCAAACTGTATGGGGATTAATCGTGATCGAGAGTCAACCAGATTTGAAGAGCTATTCAAGTCTTTCAAATATGTTGGTTCATATCCTCGGAAACCCATCGAGATGATTACAGATTTCCAAACTATGGGATCTGGATACGATGGTTCCCATGAAGTACAACGATATATGGGTAAACGATCTGCTGGTGGTAGCATTCGAGCTACTGGTTATGTAGAACATCCCAGACTGGTTGATGGAAAAGAGGTCACTCTTGGAAAACTCACTCATCGGGACTACATTGAAGATAACGAGTTCATGGTGATCGTAAACATCGATGACTCCATCGCTGAAAAAGTTGTGGAAGCATTGAAAAATCCGAAATGGATTCCAGTTCTTGGAAGATCATCATGCATTCCTTCATCTCGCATACTTCACTCGTTCGGAAAATCCGTTGAGGATCTGGTAAGTGAGATGAAAAATTATTGGTCAGTGAGTGACACACTGATGGCGTTTACATCAGAACCACCCACAGGCCGATATTCCAGACTTGATGCTTATGATGTGCCTAGCATGTCTAACAAATTCAAGTATCATAAACGCTGGTTGTATAAGTCATTCATTTAATCAATCCCTGCATGTCAGCAGGGGCCTTTATAAGGACCACTGGATTAGTACATTCAGTAGCTGTTTGATAATTCGGTATAATATGAATCCCTGTATCTTCACAGGGATCTTTCCTAGTTAACACCAACTATAACTATGTCTCTGTGTTAACAGAGGTATTTTTCGATGGTCGTTGTGAAAACTGCAAGTCATTATTCACAGTTATTTTGTTATCCACGTTGCTGAAATAATGTAATGAAAACCCCTGTATTGTGTTTGTGTCTCTAATTACCATAATATCGGTATTCATATTGATGTATGGTTGAATGAAATCAAGAATTCGATCCTCAACTACTTTGGTTACATTACCCACAAATACATTGGCTTTAGGCTCAAGCATCCATAACTGCAATACACCTCTTACCCGCTTAGGTATTCGGGTTCCGATAATAACTAACATTTGAATATTCTCTCAATATCTTTCGGAAGTTTTTTGAGTAGTTTGTATTTATGAACAGCTTCGGTAAAATTTCCCATCAGTACTTTTCGGTTGTATGTGCGGATAGATGAAAAAGTTGAGAACGCCACTTCAAAACATATATCGACTTTGTATAGGTCAGCAATATCGTATACGAACGGAATCTTTCCATCACTATGTATAAAACCTAGTGATGGTATATATCCTAGGGTAGTAATCGCCCCTAGACAAATACAATACAAATTAAAGTTGAGCACATTCAATGACTTGTTCAAGTCATCTACTGCAATTCCATATATTCCATTTGTATTGCGACATGTCCACGGAACTCGATATTTATCGGCATATGTTTTATATGCATCTCGGATACGATGCCCTTCCATTCCTTTTAATTGATCAATAGTAGCAGTTGAAACATCTACTGTTGGAAATCGTAATGAGAACATATTTCTGGCTACGTTGGTTCTATGATCATCATTGGAGACAAGTGCAGCATGTAATTGTGCAGTATGACATTTTTCATTCACGGATACACCAAATGAATAAAAATACAACCCATCTTCACCCATCCATACGATGGGAGTATTTGACTTACTACAGGATACGATGGCTGAATGAGTAACGCTGCTACCCGGACCAACAATTATACATGATAACATTGCAACGGGTATGTCCATTTTGCCATCTTTATCGATCCACGTAAGTGAATAATCATTCACCTCCAATCTCCCATGTTCCAGATATATAGGAGTCCACCTATCTTTGAACATGGGAACATATTTATAAAAATCTTTGAATATTATTTTGTCCATATAAGTAATATAAACTATTGACATGAATACAATATGTATCTATATTAATAAAGCGACAGATACAATTCCGTATCAATCTATATATTGTATACACAGAATTATTGAATATACTACATATTGCTGTTCTCTCTGCGTGTGCAGAGGTCTTTCTTCTACTAAGTATCCATGTA
>Ga0265293_10006817_pt1 | contig 17981 bp, 12 predicted proteins | sample Munlanlewell138R_FD_192505 | JGI IMG/M metagenome (GOLD analysis project Ga0265293, IMG submission 192505) | Leachate microbial communities from a municipal landfill in Southern Ontario, Canada - Leachate well 138R | ecosystem: Engineered > Solid waste > Landfill > Unclassified | place: Canada...
GGTGGCGAAGCTGTGGGTATCGCTTGTAATGTGACCCAGGCGGGCGAGGTCGATAGTGCTGTGCAACAGGTCGTCGATCTATGGGGTCGGCTCGACAGCGCGGTCAATAGCGCAGGGATTACTGTACCTACCATCGCGATGGCAGATACAGAGGAAGATGATTTCGACCGCCTGATGGCAGTGAATGTCAAAGGCGTATGGCTGTCTATGCGCGCTGAACTACGCCAGATGCTCAAGCAGGATGGCGGTAATATTGTCAACTTGGCGTCAGCACTCAGTCATAAGGTCTTCCCAGGTGCTTCCTTTTATGTCTCCAGTAAGTTTGCAGTGGCAGGATTGACCCGCACTGCAGCGGTGGAGTACGGCGAAGCCAATATTCGTGTCAATGGTCTGTGTCCCGGCAATATCCGCACCCCTATGTTGGAAAATGCTGTGACAGATCCGGCGGCAATAGCAGCACTGCAGGCGTTGCACCCTATGAACCGGTTAGGCACTGTGGATGAAGTGGCCCAGGCTGCTCTATGGCTGGCTTCCGACCGCTCGTCTTTTACCACGGGTGCGCTACTGACTGCCGATGGTGGCTGGACAGCCCGTTAATTTCTGTGGGTAAGTGAGGTAATAATGGACAGGGTCAAAGACAAAGTGGCTATGGTCACTGGCGGGGCTGCCGGTATTGGTACTGGCGTAGTGCGTATGCTGGCCGCTGAGGGCGCGAAAGTAGTAATTGCCGATATTGATGTCGCCAACGGGGAAAAATTGGCAGCAGAGCTGGGGGATAAAGGCCAGTTTGTTGAGCTCGATGTCAGCAGTGAAGCAGGCTGGCAAGCCAGCATTGCCAAAGTCGAGGCGGTATTTGGTCCCCTCCAGATTCTGGTGCAGAGTGCCGGCATCTCTCGTCCTGCACACATCGAAGATGCCAGTCTCGAAGAGTGGCGAGCTCATATGGCTGTCCATGGAGAAGGGACTTTTCTTGGCTGCAAATATGCTATCGAAAGCATGAAGAAGGCTGGCGGTGGCTCGATTGTTAATATCTCGTCGGTTGAGAGCGTTCGCCCCGGCCCCTTGTTCGTCTGCTATGGCGCAGCCAAAGCAGCCCAAGATGCAGTTACTAAAACAGTAGCTTTGCACTGTGGTGAGCAGGGCTACAATATCCGCTGCAACTCTCTTCACCCTGCTGCTACCTATACCCCACTATTGGAACAGTATTTGAAGAGTGCTCCCGATCCGGAAGCGCTGGAGCGTATCTATGCAGGTATGCAACCGCTCAACCGTATTGCCACGGTCGAAGAGGTTGCCAGTTGTGTGCTGTTTCTTGCCAGTGATGAGTCAAGCTTTGTTACTGGTCATCAGATGTATGTGGACGGTGGAGTACTGGCCAAGCCTTATCCCAAGGGTGAGGGGGCCTGAGCACTGCCAGAGGCTAGGGGTGGTTCGCAAGCAGTAGTGTTGAAACAGGGGCATCTAATTATGAAAGCTGCGACAGCAGAAAAAATTGTTCAGCAGATTCAATATGAACTTCAGCGCGACCATTACCCAGAGGGCTTTCCCGAGCTGCCTGAAATTCCCGGTGGCCGTTATATCAGCGATGAGTTTTACAATCTGGAAATTGAGCACCTGTGGAAGAAAACATGGCTCTGTGCCATTCGCGCTGATGAAATAGAAGAGCCGGGCAGTCACAAGTTGTTCAAGCGTTTGGGTATGTCCATTATTATCGTGCGTGGTAAGGACGGTGTTATTCGAGCTTTCCACAATACCTGCCGGCATCGTGGTGCCGCTCTGATTCAGGGCGATGGTAAACGCAATTTATTGATGTGTCCTTACCATCTGTGGAGCTATGATCTTGAGGGTCGGCTGGTTAATGTCCCGGAGGAGCATGATTTTGGAGGGCTTGATAAATCCCAGCGAGGCTTGTTACCCGTACGTTGTGATGTCTGGGGCGGTTGGGTATTTATCAATCTGGATGATGATGCTGCGCCGCTGGCGGAGCACTTTGCTTCCATCAGTGACGATCTCGCACCCCTCGATATGAAGAGCTTGCGAGTCAAAGGGCGGTTGCACTACCGGATTCCCTGCAATTGGAAAGCAGCTCTGGATGCTTTTCTTGAAGCCTATCACGTCAAGGCTATTCACCCAGAGACGGTTGCCAAGCTGCTGGATGCAAAGGGTACGGCGATTGGGTTGTATTCGGGGGGGCATACCCGCATGGCCTTGCCCAAGCGTTTCAATCAGTCCGGCGGTACTTGGGGTACGGATGCGGAAGCTTACGATATCCCATCTGTTCCAGAGGTATTTCGAGCCAATAATATGGCCTACGGGGTCTTTCCCAATTTTGTCAGCCCGTTTGATTCTGCGGGTTTTCCGTTTGTGTTGTTCTGGCCGGACGGCAAAGGGGCGTGCGAATGTGAGCTGATTTTTGTCGGTGCGGGTGATCCCAACGAAACGGCCGAAAACTCTGAATATTGGCAAACTTTTGTGGCTAACTACGACAGGATTCAGAGGGAAGATTTCCAGTTTTTGGCGAGCATTCAGGAGTCACTTGAGTCGGGTGCCTTTACTGGCATGAAACTCTGTTATCAGGAGCGGCGTATCTACTGGGTCCATGAAGAAATTGATCGGCGTATAGGTGTTGATCGTATTCCGGAACATCTTCGCGTGAGTCAGCGGTTGTCCCCTTTCGTGGACGCCTGATGTCCTTCGGCGATCTCAATAGCCAGCTTCGAGCGAGCTATTGAGATCGGCTTGCAGAGTAGAATAAAAGCAGGCTGAGCCGCTATAACCAACCATCAGACTCGTCTTGCCTCTAGCTAGCTGCAGGCTCCTTGCTACCGAAGTAGAAGGCAGGGCCTTTAATTAATGCCAAGTCCGCCATCGACGGTAAAAGCGCTGCCAGTAATAAACGACGCTGCATCGGAGGCGAGGTACACTGCCATGCTGGCGATATCCTCAGGCTCACCAATGCGGCCCACTGGATGCATAGCTTTGTAGCTGTCCATCAAGGCCTCGCCATTTTCTACCTGGGCAATGACTTTATCCAGCATCGGTGTATGGATAACACCGGGGTTAATAGAGTTGCAGCGGATGCCGTAACCTTTTTTTGCACAGTGCAAGGCAATAGATTGCGTCATTAAGCTCACAGCGGCTTTGGACGTGTTGTAAGCTACCAGCTCCGGTTGGGGCTTGAAGGCGGATACCGAAGCAATATTAATGATGGCGCCAGTCTTTTTTCGCTTCATCAGTTCAATGGCAAAGCGACAACCTAGAAAGGTGCCACGCGTATTGATAGCCCAGGTACGGTCAAAGTCGTCGATGCTGACATCCTCTATTGACCCCATCAGAGTCACACCTGCGTTGTTGACCAGAATAGAGAGCCCATTGAAGTGCTTGTCTGCAGTATCTATCAGGTGCTGCCAGCTGTCCTTACAGCTGGCATCGTGATGGATAAAGTGCGCCGCTTCTCCGAGAGAGTTGGCTGCTGCAGTGCCATTGATGGTATCGATATCAGCAAGAATAACCTGCGCTCCTTCCGCGATAAAACGGCTGGCAATACCGAAACCAAGTCCGGAAGCGGCACCGGTGACGATGGCTGTTTTTCCGGTCAGGCATTTGGAGTCAGTACTGCTCATGCGCTCACTACACCGCCTTTTTCGTCAAAAACCCGCGCGGGATCATCGGCCTCCATCAGCTCCTGGATTTCGAAGACATTCCCGTCTGGGTCGCGTCCATAAGTAGCGCGGACTGGGCCGAAATCCTGAGGTGGGCAGTGGAACTCAACACCCGCTGCCAGCAGCCGCTCATAAACCTCGTTAATGTTGACTACGTCGAAGCAGATATGGGTATGGCCATGGTTGCAGACTGGGCGTCGGGGGTCCATAGGCTCGGGGTCAGGGCTCTTGAACTCGAACAGCTCGATACAGATGTTGGCGCCCTTAAGCATGACTTGGGCGGCAGCGGCATTTTTGAGACTCATTACCTGGTCAATTGCTTCAACACCTGGCTCCCAGGCGGTGCGTTGAACTTCTTGAAACCCCATCAGATCCCGATAAAAACCTAATAGCCGTTCCAGATTAGGAGTAGAAATAGCGACATGGTGGGCTCCGCGAATCATGATTGACCTCCACGGCCAGTGGCCAAGTATTTGTTAATAGTTTGATGTCGGTGGTGGCAACGAACTTTCTGATCGTTGTCGAGGGTTTGCCCTGCGTGCAGGAAGGCGTGCCTGTCGATGTAGGCTGACTCGCTCCCTTTTATTAACATGGTTATAGTGCGGCCCACGTCTGTACAGGCCGGGCCGCAGTGAGGTTTTGACTTTATCACCGGCCTTTATTAAAAACAATCACGTTGGTGTTTTTTGTGCAGAGCAACGAACTTTTCTTAGCTGTGCGGTGACAGGGGCTTGATCCGGACGCCGTAGACACTCTCAAGAGTGGAAAGGAGTTCCTCTTTGTTCTCAAGGGTGAAAGAACCAGAAAAAAGGATATCCTCTCCACCTTCTACTCTGACTTTGTCAGCTGTATAGCGGTTGTACTCTGCGATAACGCGGCTCAATGGCCACTCCTGAAAGCGGAGTCGACCACTGTGCCAGGACAGGATGCGATCGTTATCGGCGACTTCAACGGGTGAAAGCCCTCGATGACCATAATTGACGGCCTGGCCCGGTGCTAGCTCGACTTGGGTTCCACTGTGTCGTCGCTTGGCGTCCTCCACTTGCACCTTCCCTTCCAGAACGGATACTCGGGTGATACCGTTGTCGGTCAAGTGAACGTTGAAGACCGTGCCGAGTACCCGGGTGACACCTCCGTGGGTATGTACTTCGAATGCCCTGCCATCGCGGGCGACCTCAAAAGTGGCTTCGCCTTCGAGAAGGGTCACGATACGGGTCGTCTTGTTGAAGGTCGCCACCAACCGGGTGCCGCTATTGAGCACCACCTGGGATGAGTCGGGTAGCTCAGCTGTACGCTGCTCTCCCACTGGGACGGTAAGGGCCATTGTTGTTGTCGGGGCTAGTGGATCTGATATCAGGAAAAGGGCACCCCAAGCCAACATAAGTGTAGCGGCGACTGCCAGCCCTGTCTGCCACAGCCGGTGGGGGCTGCGTCGGCGCGAGCGTTTCGCCTGCTGTAGCAGAGCCATGATATCAGGGTCGTGACGGAGCTTTCCGCTAAGCTCCCATGCCTTCTCGGAGCGGTAATCGGTACTGATGGACGATACCGGCCGCAGAGAGCCAGATTTGGGCCGAGACTCATTCATGAGCGGTTCCTTCCAGGCTGTTATTCAGCAAAGTCATGGCTTCGCGCATCTTGCGTTCCACGGTGCGTGTACTGACCCCCAGCGAATTGGCGATCTGTGGGTAGGTCATGTCTTCGAACCGACTGAGTAGAAAAATGGTACGGGTCGCTTCGGGCATATCTTGGATGCAGCGCTTGAGACACTGCAACTCCTGGCTCAGTTCCAGGCTGCGCTCGGGGCACAGCGCGGGGTCCTGGAGTTCCAGTGATGAGACGTCAACATTTCTGCCGTAGCCGTTCACTGAGCGGCGGCGGAAGAGGTCGGTGACTAAATTTCGAGCAATCGTAAATAGATAGGCGCGAGTACCCTCTGCGGATTCTGGTGGGGTGGGGCTCTTCACCAAACGTACATAGCATTCCTGAAGCAGATCCTGGGCATCGTCGCGGGAGTCTACTGATTTGTATAGAAAAAGTTGCAATGTGTGTTGGTGGTCAATAAAAGCCCGTTCGAGTTCTGTTTTTTGTGAAGACATGAAGCCTAATACCCCTAGCCCGCAATGATAATGGTTATGTGCGCGTGGCTGACGCGCGTTTCTTTCTACTGTACTGAATAGGGCAAGTTCAGTGGTTATCATAATAAAACAATTTTATTTGTCCATTCCATGTCGGGTTTCCACCGCTGCTGCGTCTTTATCTATGGCGGTGCCAATAACTAATCGAGGAGTTTCGAGAATATGCCATGCCACAGGGTGCGGCTGACTATTTTACGCTTGAAGACTATGTCCGGTCTGAAAAGAACATTGCAACTGGGTGCTTGGTTGAGTGTGGCTGCATCGGCGTGGGGGCAGAATGTTAATGATGTCGTTGCCATCGAGATTGCAGAGCAACCGCTTGGGCGGGCGCTCACCAGCCTCGCAGAACAGACGGGGATGCAAATCCTGTTTGCTGAACGGATTGTTAGAGGGTATCAATCGCGCCCTATTATGGGGCGTTACTCAACAGTGAGTGCTCTTGATCTATTGTTGGAAGGCGTTGAGCTCCGCTACAGCATTGAGGGAAGGGCCACTATTGTCATCAGTGAACCATGTCCAGAAGAAACTGAAAGTATGAAAGCCAGATCGGCACAGCATCGAAACTATAACGGTACGAGAGGTTCTATGAAAATGAATGCTGGAAAAATTAAATGTACACCCGCGGCTGCTAGTGGTCGGTTGTTTTTACTTGGCGCTTTTGTGGCGGGAATTGGTACTGCTGGTCAAGCAGCACCATTACTTGAGGAAGTGATCGTAACCGCACAAAAGCGTGCTCAGAATCTGCAGGATGTGCCTGTCGCTGTGAGCGCTGTCAGCGGTGAAAAAATAGAGGCTATGGGTATCGGTCGTCTTGAGGAGCTGACTGCTTATACGCCTGGTGTTTCTAATACAGAAGCAGCCACGGGGGCCTTTCTTTATATTCGCGGGGTGGGTAGTGGTGGAAATAAAGGGTTTGAGCAGTCGGTAGGCACCTATATTGATGGCATCTATTATGGACGAGATCGCAGTAGCCGCAATGGGATGTTCGATCTGCAAATGGTGGAAATACTGAAAGGACCGCAGGGTATTCTGTTTGGCAAGAACACCATTGCCGGTGCTATCACGATGACTACCCGTGGTCCAACAGCCGAGCCAGAAGGCTACGTGAAGCTTGGTTACGAGGTCGAGACGAAGGAGAAAGTCGTAGAGGCCGCCTATGGCGGCATGCTAACGGACACTTTCGGTGCTCGACTGGCAGTGCGGCATGCAGAAATGGATGGCTGGATGAAAAACAGTTGGAATGGTCAAAATATCGGTGAAGAGGATGACATTGTAGCGCGGCTGAGTACTTTGTGGGAGCCTACTGACAACCTGGAGATGCTGGGTAAACTGACTTACTCTCGGCTGCGTCAAAATGAAAAAACGGCCCAGCTGACACATTGTGCGCCACCACTTTTAGAGCAGGTAGCCGGTGTTGATGATTGCCGTTTGAACAGTAAAACGACAGTGACCTCCTATAACCGTTACGACGGGGGCTTCGGCTTTGAAGAGCTGGAGGCATGGAGTGCCGGCTGGACTATCAACTGGGATCTTGGTGGGCATATTCTCACCTCGGTCACTGGATATACCAAACATACGGATGATATGTTCCTGGATAGTGACTATACCCATCTGGAAATGCTGGAGGCGGTGCGAGATGAGGAGTACGAGTCGTACAGCCAGGAATTCCGTATTGCCTCTACGGGAGGTGGGTCTATTGAATATATCGCGGGTGTTTATTTCGAGAAAAGTGACATGGATTTCACAGCCAACCTTGGCATGGATTTGAATTCCAGAGGGCTTCCTGTTCGTGATGGACGTGCGAAACTAACCAGTCAGGAAACAGAGTCACAGGCAATTTTCGGACAGCTAACTTGGCATGTCAACGAAACTTTTAGTGCTACTGTAGGTGGGCGCTACTCCAAGGATGAGAAAGATGCAGTAGCGGATAACCACTGTACTTTCTTTAAAACATTTATCCCCACAGGAGAGCCTGCTTGTGCTATCGGGCCTGGGCTTGTGCTCAGCGGATCACGTAGTGATGAAAACTTTTCCCCCTCTTTGATCTTGGAGTGGAGACCCGTTGATAACCATATGCTTTATGCGAAATATAGCCAAGGCTATAAGTCCGGTGGCTTCGATTTGCAAACTAACTCACCCGAAGTTGACCCGTTTTCATTTGAGCCTGAAGAGGTCGATTCGTTAGAGATTGGTTCAAAAAGTACGCTGTTGAACGGGGCTATGACGCTGAACCTCGCTGTCTTCCGAAATGAATATAAGGATCTTCAGGTAAGTACTTTCGATGGCAATATTGGCTTTTTAGTTGGTAATGCGGCTGAAGCAATATCACAGGGTGCTGAGGTAGATATTAATTGGGCGCTGACAAATAATTTGCGCACAGCTTTTTCGGTCAGCTATCTGGATGCCACCTATGACAAATTTACTACGGCACAGTGTACTTACCCGCAGAGTGTTGCCACCCCACCTGGAGAGGTTTGCGTCAATGATCTGTCTGGAAAAAGCCTGCAGTATTCGCCAGATCTTTCTGCACATTGGAACTTAACTTGGGATAGGGTTTTGGCTGACAGCTACCTCCTTACCGTAGCGACAGATGTCATTTACTCTGACGAATATTACACTGCCAATGACCTCGATCGCCACTTTCTTGAAGACAGCTACTATAAGGTCGATGCCCGTATTTCACTGGAATCATTCAATGGTGGATGGGAGTTGGCACTAGTAGCTCGAAACATTAGTAATGAAAAGACTTCTCATTACGGTGATGATGTTCCGCTGTCGCCGGGTAGTTACTTCAAGCATCTGGATAAGCCGCGAACTGTTGCCTTGCAGGCACGATGGAGCTTCTGATTGGGTTAGCCTAGGGGCTTTGTCTGAAAGTGCGAAGTCCCTGCATTGTTACACATAGATATAACGGAGATTGACAGCATGATAAGTAAAGGACATAGAAGTCTGCCGGGACAGGGTAGAGATTTTGTAAAGTACGCAAGAAGAGTCGCAGGATTTGTTTTAGCGCCTTGCCTGCTGGTATCGGGGCTTTCCACTGGTGCGGTAGGGCAAACACCTGCGCCGCACTGGCCTGGTCAGGTCACTGCTCCGGAGGGGGCACCGAACGTCCTGGTCATCATGACGGATGATGTAGGGTTTGGCGCTACCTCTGCGTTTGGTGGCCCTATTCCAACCGCGGTATTTGATCAGCTGGCGGAAGAAGGGTTGCGTTATAACCGCTTTAATACGACGGCATTGTGCTCTCCAACGCGGGCATCACTGCTGACCGGACGCTATCCTCACAACGTCAATATGGGAAATGTTACCAATCTGCCGACAGGCTATGACGGTTATACCACGGTGATTCCCAAATCCGCCGGTACCGTGGCTGAAATTCTCAAACAGAACGGTTACAACACGGCCATGTTCGGCAAAAGTCATCTCACTCCGGACTGGGAAATGAGCATGGCGGGCCCTTACGATCGTTGGCCTACGGGATTGGGCTTCGAGTACTTCTACGGCTTCCTGTCGGCTGACGCCTCCATGTGGAATCCGGGTGTTGTTGAAAACACCAGACCCGTCGACGCGCCTGTGGATGATCCGGACTATCACTTCGATAAAGACATGGCGGACAAGGCAGTCACCTGGATCAAGGAGCAGCATGCGGTCGCGCCGGACAAGCCGTTTTTTATGTACTACGCTCCCGGTACAGCGCACACGCCACATCATGCGCCGAGGGCTTGGTTGGAGAAATTTCGTGGCAAATTCGACCATGGCTGGGATGTGATGCGAGAGCAGACCTATGAGCGTCAGAAAGCACTGGGCGTGATTCCTGCCGATGCGCAGCTCAGTCCGCGGCCGGACTCTCTACCCGCATGGTCGTCGCTGTCGGAAGACCAGAAGCGTGTCTACGCCAGGCTGATGGAGGCTTTTGCAGCCTCGCTAGCGTATGCCGATAAGCAGGTCGGTCGAGTGATCGAGACGATCCGCCAGACCGGTGAGCTCGATAATACTCTGGTGATCTATATCCAGGGGGACAATGGTGCCAGCGCAGAGGGTGGCCTGAACGGCATGCTTTACGAACAGTCGCCTATCACTGGTCGCACGGAGGAGTTATCCGAACTGCTGGCGAGTATCGACGAGATTGGCGGCCCCAATGTCTACAACCATATTCCCGCCGCCTGGGCCTGGGCCATGAATTCACCGTTCCCATGGTGGAAGCAGGTGGCTTCACAGGCAGGCGGTGTGCGCAATGGCCTGGTGATATCCTGGCCGCAAAGTATCCGTGAGAAAGGCAGCCTGCGGGCTCAGTACGCCCATGTCTCCGATATCATGCCCACCGTACTGGAAGCTGTGGGTGTCGCCCAGCCGGAGGTGCTGCATGGAGTCGAGCAGCAGCAGGTCGATGGCATCAGTCTGGTATACAGTTTCAACCAGTCGGATGCTGCTTCACGGCGGAACATGCAGATCTACGAAATGATGGAGAATTTTGGTATTTACCACGACGGCTGGATCGCCGGCACTTTGCCCAAGCGCACTGCTTGGGATGTTGGTGCGGCAGGAGACCGCCGTCTTGATGTTGCTGCCGATGAGCGTCAGTGGAGTCTGTTCAATATCGCCGAGGACTTTTCCACGGCAGTCGACTTGGCGGAATCCGAGCCGGCGAAACTGGCGGAAATGCAAAAGCTGTTCTGGGCAGAGGCAGAAAAGAACAACATTCTGCCGATTCACGATTATAGCCAGGGTACGGAAGGGCGCCCCTCCATGGGCGGCGGACGCACGACTTTTGAATACCCGGCTGGTGTGACCCGGATCAACGAGGATGCAGCTCCACACACGATCGGGCGTTCGTTCACCATCCACGCAGATATCGATGTGCCGGCATCGGGTGCCAATGGGGTGATTATCACACAAGGGGGACGTTTCGGTGGCTACGCACTTTACCTGCTGGATGGCAAGCCGGTGTTCCACTATAACGCGGTGGGTCTGGATCAGTTTTCCGTCCGTGCCGACAAGCGCCTTGCGGCGGGCCAGCAGCGTCTGAGCGCGACATTTGTGGCGGATGAAAACAGGCCGGGCACCGCGGGCACACTTACTCTATTGGTCGATGGCAAGGAGATAGCCAGCGGTCGCTTGGACAGAACTGTGGCGGGTTGGATGTCCCATACTGAAGGCTTGGACATTGGTCGCGATACCATCACACCCATCAATGACGATTACACCATCGCGGAGAGTGAGTTCACTGGTACTATCGACAAAGTGACGGTGCGAGTGGCCCCAAAAAATGGGGGTATGCAGTGAAGCAGGATTCACTCCTGTCGGCTGGCTGGTTGCTGCTTTTTCTGGCAGCGATCATGCTGGTTGGTTGCTCGGTGGAGAGGGATGGCATCACGCCACCGGGGATGGTCTATATCCCCGGCGGCACCTTCCGCATGGGTATCGAGCACCCGATGATGCCGGAGGCCAATCCAGTTCACTACGTAGCAGTCAGCCCCTTTTTGATGGACGCCACGCCGGTGACGAACCGACAGTTCGCTGAGTTCGTCGCGGACACTGCTTATCTCACACTGGCCGAACAGCCCCTCAGTCCCGAGGACTTTCCCGGTGCGGATCCAGCACTGCTGGTGCCTGGCTCCATTGTTTTTTCACCTCCACCAAGCCGTGTGCATCTCGGAGACGAGAGGCAGTGGTGGCGCTACGTGCCAGGTGCAAGCTGGCGTCAGCCGGAGGGGCCTGGCTCCACTATTGATGAGCGCTTGGATCACCCTGTGGTCCATATTACCTGGAGTGATGCGGTAGCCTACGCTACGTGGGCAGGTAAACGGCTCCCCACCGAGGCGGAATGGGAATTCGCCGCCAGAGGCGGACTCGATGGTCGGGAGTTTGTCTGGGGCGATGAAAATCCCGCTAGCCGCCCCATGGCCAACACATTCCAGGGAGACTTTCCGCATCGCAACGAGGGAGCAGATGGTTATCTTGCTACCTCTCCAGTGAAGGCCTTCCCCGCCAACGGCTATGGGTTGTATGACATGAGTGGCAACGTCTGGGAGTGGACTAGTGACTGGTACAGTCCGACACATTACCGAGAGAGGACGGCAGCCGAGGGGGTAGTGGACAATCCCGTCGGCCCCACCCAACGTGAAGCCTACCAAGGGCTAAAGGTGCAGAAAGGAGGGTCATTCTTGTGTACAGACCAGTACTGCGCCCGCTTTCGACCTGGTGCTCGGGGGCGAGGCGATCCAAGTTCTACCAGTAATCATGTGGGGTTTAGACTAGTGAAGGATGTCGCTGAAGAAAAATGATGGCTGCCGTTATAGCCTTTATAGGCAGAGTAGGGTATTCCTGCCATTATTTGAATGAGGTTTATTGGCACCACTATATACCAACTGAGTGGCAATAAGAATTTACGCAGTGACAGAGATCCCATGGAAATGTGCTTCTCGAGAGTGCAAGAAGACAGAGGCTGTTTTAGTGAGTGCCTCGCTCTGTCTACTTCCTATTAACCCACTGTTATCTGGTTGCAAGTCTATCCAGAGCACACCTATACTGGCTCGGCGCATAAAAGCGCACAACAAATATTATTAACTTCGCCTTCCGCTAGATGAGAGACCACACATGTCGCGTATCCGCCTGCTTGAAACTTCTGAAATGACTCCTGAAATGGCACAGATTGTTGCCGATGTGGGGAGAATGACTGGTGATTTCAATGGGATGCGGGCGGTGGCGCATCGTCCCGATATTGTTCAGTCCTTTGGCCCCTTTTATTGGAAGCTGCAAATGGAGGGCTTGTTGGATCGCAAGTTGATCGAGCTTGTGCGGTTGGGCATTGCTCAGGTGAATCAATGCAAAAACTGTCTGGGTGCGCGCTATCAGGACTCCATTGAGCAGGGACTCACAGAAGAGATGGTAGAAGCTCTGCCAAGCGTGGAGACTTCACCACTCTTCACTGAGCGTGAGAAAGCGGCGATAGTGTTCGGTCAAAAAATGGCCACGGATCATTATAGCGTCGGTGACGAGGATTTTGTCCGGCTACACAAGTACTTCTCCGAGGAGGAAATTGTAGAGCTTGGGTTTGACGTGGCCATGTTTATTGGGATTGGGCGGTTCTTCGCTGTTCTGGATGCGACCAATACAGTTTGTAGCATCTCCTGACGTCAACGAACGCTGGGGGTTAGTGCCTCTTGGTAGATGCCCATGAGTCTTGATCAATTGAGTCCTCAAAGGGCTCTCGCTGATGTTTATCCAGCAGGGCATTGAAGCCCTGCTGGGGTGTGTTGGCTATTATAACTAATTGAGTAACCATAGTATTCTTGGTGGTTTTTCTATTGCTACCCTAGTCGGGGGTAGAGGTTTTTAATGTAATAGATGTCGGTTGCTCAAGGCCTCTCCAAATTGAGAGCTTACCCTTACCTTTCTTCAGGTTACTAAATGCGGGATAATGCATCGTTACAAACTTGATAAACGGTATATTCCGTCATAAGAAAGGAACAACGGTGATGTTGAAAGTTCTCGAACCTCTGAAAATAGCCGGGGTAACCCTGCCCAGTCGCGTTGTCAGTACCGCGCACGGTACCAATATTGGCGCGGGCCGAATCACTGATGAGTTGATCGCTTATCACCACGCCCGTGCCCGGGGTGGCGTCGGCTTGATCATTCTGGAGATTCTCTCGGTGCATCCCACCACGCCAGGGACAGTGATGATTGACGATACCCTGCTGGATGCCCACCGTCGTTTGATGGCGACGGTGAAACCCTACGGTACAGCGGTATTCCAGCAACTGTGGCATGCGGGGCACCATGCTCAGCCGCTGGATGGTAGCCCCCCTTGGGCACCTTCTGATGTCCCCAGCCCTATGCTTGGTGTGGTACCTGTGCCTATGACGCAGGATATGATTGACGAGGTTGTCGCGGCCTATGCTGACGCCGCCCGGCGTTGTGAGGAGGGTGGATTGCACGGCGTAGAGATCCACTGTGCCCACGGTTACCTGATTCAGCAGTTTTTGTCCGCCAATACCAACCACCGCACCGACGGCTACGGCGGTAGCCTCGATAACCGTTGTCGTTTTTTGCTCGAAGTACTGCGCGCTGTGCGCGGAGCGGTTTCACCTGGCTTTGCTGTAGGCATGCGCCTGTCGCCAGATGGTGCAGTCGGTGGGGTCGGCTTCACTGAAAACGCGCGGGTCATTGAGCTGGTAGAGCAGGAATCACTGGTGGACTATGTCAATGTGTCCTTGGGCAGCTATTACGCTTTGCACAAGATGATTGGCGGTATGGCTGAGCCGGCAGGTTATGAGCTGCCCACGAGTGAACCACTGACCCGTCTGTGCAGTGTTCCTACCCTGGTGATGGGGCGTTTCCGCACATTGGAGGAGGCGGATCAGGTGATCAGGTCTGGCCAGGCACAGATGGTTGGTATGACGCGTGCCCACATCGCGGACCCTAATCTAGTGGCCAAGACACGTGCCGGCAAGGCTCTGGAGGTGCGCCCCTGTATCGCTTGTAACCAGGGGTGTGTAGGCAACTTGATGGGGCCCCAGCGGCGTGTAGGTTGTGTGGTCAATCCTACAGCGAGCCGGGAGCTGACTCACGGTGAAGAGGCGATTGGCACCAGCGCCAGCCCAGGTAAGGTGTGGGTGGTTGGCGGTGGTCCTGCCGGGCTGGAGGCAGCCCGAGTGGCAGCTCTGCGTGGCCATAAAGTGACTTTGGTGGAAGCAGGGCAGGGGCTGGGAGGGATGATGAATTTGGCATCTCGCTTGCCTACACGCTATGGCTTGATGGACTTTGTTCACTGGCAGGAAGGTGAGTTGGAGCGCCTGGGAGTCGAAGTAAAGCTGAACACTTATGTGGATGGAGCGGATATTCTCGCCGCTGCTCCGGATGCGGTGATTCTGGCTACCGGGGCGCTGCCGAGGGAAACACCTCTGGACAGATATGGCCCAGGCCTGAAGATAGGTGTCGAGGCACCAGCGCGTATTTGGACGAGCGTTGAGCTGCTTTCCGCCACTTTACCGCAGGGAGTGCAATCTGCTCTGGTGGTAGACGACCTCGGCCATTACGAAGCCCTCGGCGTCGCCGACTATCTGCTGGACAAGGGGCTGAAGGTAACGGTGATTACTTCTGGAGCAGCGGTCGGCCCTGAGTTGGAGTCCGCCTTTTTGATTGAGCCTACCCTGGAGCGTCTGGGGCTGCGCGGCGATCGTTTTACGGCGCTGTCGCGCCATCGCCTGCTGGAAGTAGCGCCCGGGCGGGCGACAATCGCTCCCGTCTACAGTGCCAGCCAGCAGGTGATTGATGCCGATCTGGTGGTGCATGTGGGGCCAGCTTCAGCCAACCGGGATGTCTTCGAAGAGCTTTCGCAGGCGGGGGCTCCCACTGTATGTGTGGTGGGCGACGCGCTCTCGCCGCGCGGCTTGCAGAGCGCCGTGCGGGAGGGACATTTCGCCGCCCGGGGTTTGTAAGGCCATTCTCGGTCGCTGTGCTGCCGTGCGGTGTGGCATCAAGAGGATGGTGGTGATCAGAGTACCTTGTCTTTTTCCACCTGCCGGATAGAGTGGGTGGAAAAAGAGAACTGCTCTTGCCTTTCTCCCCTCATCGTTGTTGTAATGATCAGTCGAGACTGTTTTTTAGATCAGCTCGCTCCTCGCCACCTGCGAGTATTTCCGCGTGGTGGGGATAAATGATTAAAATACAACGAAATAGAGGTTAGCCATGAAAAGAAAAATACTTTCCACAGCGTGTTTGGGAGTGGTGAGCACAGGTCTGATGGTGCCTTTACCAGCTTTCTCGCAAGGGCTTGAAGAAATTATCGTCACTGCACGTAAACGGGAAGAGAGCTTGCAGAATGCGCCACTCAATGTCAGCGCTATTTCCCAGGAGCGTATCGAGAAATTCGATGTGACCAGTCTGGAAAAAATTGCCTCCATGACTCCGCAGTTTTTTGTCGGTCGCGCATCCAATGGCTCCGGTGCCCAGATGACCCTGCGCGGGATCGGCTCGAACTCCACCAGTATCGGCATCGAACAGTCGGTGGCGGTGATTCTGGACGGTGTGTACTACGGCCAGGGACGGGTGCTGAACGAAGGCATGTTCGACCTGGGGCAGATCGAGGTGCTGAAGGGTCCGCAGTCCCTGTTTTTTGGCAAGAACGCCACCGCCGGGGTGATCTCGCTCACCACGGCCAAACCCACGGAGGAATTCGAGGCCACCGCCCGGGTGGGCTATGAGTTCGAAGGGGAGCAGATGCGTTACGAGGGCATCGTCTCCGGACCCCTCACCGATATTGTTGGCGCGCGGTTGGCGGTGCGCTATTCTGATATGGACGGAGGTTATTTCAAAAACCGTGCTCCCCAGCAGCCCTATCAGGCCCTGGATATAGCGACTGGCGAGACGCTATCGACCTTTTCGCCGGCCGACTATCGCGATGCGCCGGGCGAGGAAGAATTGCTGGCCAGACTGACCTTCACGGTGAACCCCACCGACGATCTGGCCATGACCTTCACCGGTGCCGTCACCGAGGCGCAGGTGCAGCAGTCTTCCTGGAACTACACGGCGTTCAATTGTCCGGGAGGGGTGGGTGCGCTCAACCCCGACTTGCGCTGCGGCGATAATTTTCTGATAACCCAGAACCGTATGCCCGCCGAACTGGCAGCTACGCTACCTCATGCGAAGAGAAACGGGGATCTGTTCAACAAGTACAAGTCCTATTCGCTGACCGCCAATATAGAGTATAGCTTCGGCGACTATACCTTTACATCGATCACCAACTATCAGGACAACTCGAATACCTTTGGCCTGTCTGGAGATTTCCAGTCGATGCCCAGCGCCACCTTCGCCACTGAAAAGAATACCTGGAATGCGTTTTCCGAGGAGATCCGTCTGACCAGTGATTACGCCGGGGCCTTCAACTTCATGGTGGGGCTGCTCTACCAGGAAACCGAGCGGGAATTCGACCAGTGGGTGGCCACCGGCGGGCTGATGAACAGTGCCGCGCCGGACCCGAGTCTGATATTCGTCGGCTCGCAGAAGGACAGCTACACGGATGGCAAGACCATCTCGCCGTTCTTCCAGCTGACCTACCAGCTCACCCCCGACCTCGAGCTCAGCGCCGGTGCCCGCTACTCCGACGAGGAGAAAAAATCTTCCTTCATTCACCCCTACAACAACCCGGGCCTGGGTGGCATCTGGCGCGAGAACGAGGCGGCTATCGGCGATCAGACGTTCCGCGAGTGGTCGCCGGAGGCGAGCCTGAGCTGGCAGGTCAACGATTCGGTGATGGCCTACGTCGCCTACAAGACGGCCTACAAGTCCGGCGGCTTCTCCAACAGCGGTATTTTCTCGGCCGATTTCATGGGCGGCTCGGCCTCTGACTTTGTCTTCGACGAGGAGACCGCAGAGGGCTTCGAAGCCGGGGTGAAGACGATATTGCTGGATAACCAGTTGCGCCTCAATGCCACTGTCTACACCTATGAGTATGAAGACCTGCAGGTGGACTTCTTCAACTCGCCCACCTTTGCCTATATCACCCTCAACGCAGGGGAGGCCACTACCAAGGGGATCGAGGTGGACGCCGAGTTCGCACCCAACGCGGTGCCGGGCCTGAGCCTGCGGGGATCGCTGTCGTACAACAAGGCGGAGTACGACAACTTTGTCGCCCCCTGCTGGGCGGGACAGACGGCCCAACAAGGCTGCAACACCACAGTGCCGGGCACCAATGGCACACCGGGCCAGGATATCAGTGGCAAGCCCACGGCCATGGCGCCGGAGTGGGCGGCCTCTTTTGGCCTGAGCTACAACGGTAATCTGGACAACGGCTGGGGCTATTCCTTCAATCTGGACGGCATCTACAGCGACGATTACAACGCTTCGGGCTTCGCCAACCCCCATGCCAAGCGGGACTCCTACACCACTCTCAACGCCAGCGTGGGACTGGCTGGCGTGGACGACCGCTGGGAGCTCCAGCTGCTGGGCAAGAACCTGACCGATGAGCATATCATTTCGGGGGTGATCGACGGTCCCAGTACGCCGGCGCCCGGTGGTGTATACGCGGACCAGCAGGGCTATACCGCCATGCCCCGCACGGTGGCGCTGCAGTTGACCTACCGCTTCCGATAGCGATTGAGGGGCGCTTGGCTGTTGTGTCAAGCGCCCTCACCAGCCAAGAGCAATGTCTGCTAGTCTGTTAAGGAGTTGTAAGGGGAGG
>Ga0265293_10006819_pt1 | contig 17978 bp, 15 predicted proteins | sample Munlanlewell138R_FD_192505 | JGI IMG/M metagenome (GOLD analysis project Ga0265293, IMG submission 192505) | Leachate microbial communities from a municipal landfill in Southern Ontario, Canada - Leachate well 138R | ecosystem: Engineered > Solid waste > Landfill > Unclassified | place: Canada...
GCTCCCACACCTCGCCGTACGCGCGCATCGCGACCAACACGGGGACGAAGGCGCGGCCCTTGTCCGTGAGGCGGTACTCCGCCCTCGGCGGGTGGTCGCTGTAGAAGGCGCGCTCGACCATGCCGTGCTCCTCCAGCTGCTTGAGGCGTGCCGAGAGCCGGTTCGCCGAGATCCCGCGGAGGGACTCGAGGAGCGCGGAGAAGCGCCGGCGCCCGAAGGACAGGTCCCGCAGGACGAGCATCGTCCAGCGGTCGCCGACCACGTCAAGCGTGCGGGCGACCGGGCAGTGCTGCTGCGTGTCGTAGGTCCGCTCGGGCATCGTCGGCCTCCTGCTGCCTCATCCGCTGCTTGTCAGTCTACGGCGGTTCGAGTACACATTCGCCACTGACTACCTCTTTCGTAACTCTCTGCTCGCGAGCAGAAGCATCATCGCGGAACACGACGGGAGTCCACCGATGGCGAGCCCCGAACAACAGGCCGAGTGGGACCGGATGCGCGGCTACTACCTCGCGCAGGGCGAGAAGTACTCGTTCAAGGAGCTCTGGCCGAGGGCGATGAAGGCGCGGCTCGAGCTCCTCGACTCGCTCGATGGCGTCAGCGACGCCGAGGCAGACTGGTCGCCCGCGCCGGAGGAATGGAGCATCAAGGAGACGGCGCTCCACATCCTGAAGAACTCGCGCAGCGCGCGCCGCCTGGTGCAGGCGCTCTCCGCGGGCGAGACGGGCGACTCCTCCGGCATCGAGCCCCCGCGCGAAACCACCGACGCACCGATCGAGGAACTCCGCGTCCAGCTCCGCGACGATGGCATCGAGTGGGCCGCGGCCATCCTCGACCTGCCGCCGACGCCGCCGACGACGCCCACGGCACCGCACTCGATGTTCGGCGAGCTGCACGCGCGGGCGTGGTACCTGTTCCAGCGCACCCACGACCTGGACCACAAGGGCCAGATCGAGCAGGTGAAGGCCGCGTCCGGCTACCCGGGAACGGTCGCCTCGTGAAGCTCGCGGTCGGCCTCGGCGTCTCGGGGGAGGACTGGCGCGCCGCCGAGACGTGGGTGCAGGAGGTGGAGCGCCTCGGCGTCGACAGCGTCTGGGGTGGCGAGACGTGGGGCTTCGATGCCTTCACGCCCGTCGCCTACCTCGCGAGCAAGACGCAGCGCGTGACCCTCGGCACGGCGATCGCGCAGGTGGGCACCCGCTCGCCCGCCACCCTCGCGATGACCGCGCTCGCGATGGCGTCGATGACCAACGACCGTTTCGTGCTGGGACTCGGCACCAGCGGCCCGCAGGTGATCGAGGGCTGGCACGGCGTCCCGTTCAACCCCGCTTACACCCGCCTCCGCGAGACGATCGAGGTCATCCGCCTCGCGACCTCCGGCGAGCGCGTGACGTACGAGGGCAAGACGCTCCGCGTCCCCCTCGAGGGCCGCGCGATGCGCACCAGCGCACCTCCCCGCCGCGTACCGATCTACCTCGCCACGCTCAGGCCTCGGAGCCTGCGGATGACGGGCGAGCTGGCGGACGGCTGGTTCGCCTCGTCGTTCATGGCGGAGCACGCCTCGGTCTTCCTCGACGAGATCCGCGCCGGCGCTGAGGCAGCCGGTCGGTCCTTCGACGAGATCGAGCGGCAGGCGGGCGGCGTGGTCGAGTTCGGCGATGACGTGGACGCGCTCATCCAGCAGCGCAAGCCCGGCTTCGCCTTCGAGATGGGCGCGATGGGCTCCCCGGAGCACAACTTCTACCGCGACGCCTACACCCGCCAGGGCTACGGCGACCTCACGCAGGAGGTCCTCCGCCTCTGGCTCGACGGCCGCCGCGAGGATGCCGCCGCCCTCATTCCGGACGAGTTCGTCGTGAAGTCCAACCTCCTCGGAACCGACGAGATGGTGAAGGCTCGCATCCGCGCCTACCGCGACAACGGCATCACCTCGCTCCGCGTCTCGCCCGCCGGCGCGACGATGGAGGAGCGTCTCGCCACCCTCGGGCGGTTCGTGGACGTGTTCCGGGCGGTGGAGGCTGAGGGGTAACCCTCGAACGGTTCGAGGTCAGGGCGAGCGCAGTCGCCCTCTCCCTGCACTGTCCCTCTCCGCTTCTGACCCCTCTCCCGGCTCAGCGGGAGAGGGGTCGGGTGAGGGTCGCTTCTGCTCGGCCCCGACGCTCTGCCTTGCAAGAGGCAAGCAGTCCCCTGCCCCCTTCCCCCATCAAGGGAAGGGGGGCAGACGCAGAAGGGAAGGGCGCCTATGCGTTCGCGCTGTTCGACACCACCCGCGTCGAGGTGAGCCACCCGAACTTCTGGGGCTTGCGGCGGGCTTCCGGGTCCAGCGGGACGTTGATGAGGCTGGGGCCGTCGATCGCCAGCGCCTCCTTGAGGCACTGGTCGAGCTCCTCAGAGTTGTTGGCGTTGAAGTGAGCGCCGCCGAGGCCCTGCATCATGATGTCGTAGCGCGCGTCCAGGCTCATGCCGCCGACGGGCTTCTGTTCGCCCTCGAACAGCTCGGCCTTGTGGCCGCCGATGCCGCCGTTGTTGAAGACGATCCAGGTGATCGGCAGGTTGTAGCGGACCGCCACTTCGCACTCGGTGCCCGCGAAGCCAAAGGCGCCGTCGCCCTGGAGGCAGATCACCCGCTTACCGGGGTTGGACACCGCGGCGCCGATGGCGAACCCGTGGCCGAGGCCCATCGAGCCGAAGGAGCCGGCATCGAGGCGGGTGCGGGGCAGGTGCTGGTCGATCACAGTGCGGGAGATGTCCATCGTGCTCGCGCCCTCCGCGACGAAGATCGCGTCGTGCGGGAGCACCTCGTTGATCGAGCGGAGCGCGCGGTAGTAGCCGAGCGGGCTCGTCTCCTCCTGCTGCATGTGCTCGACGGACTCGGCGTTCTGGCGCGCCTCGGACCGCACGGTCTGCAGCCACTCGGAGTCCTGCGGGAACTGCCAGCCGTCCTCATCGAGGACGTCGAGGAGCTGCTGCAGCGTGGCCTTCGCGTCGCCGATCATGCCGACCTCGGTCGGCACGTTGACGCCGATCTCCTCCGGGTTGAAGTCCAGCTGCACCACGCGCACGTTCGGGTTGAACCGCGGCGGCAGGCCGAAGTGGAGCATCCAATTCAGCCGCGCCCCCACGAGGAACACGAGGTCGGCGTTCTGGAGCACGAACGAACGCGCCGCCGCGGCAGACTGGTCGTGCGTGTCGGGGATCAGGCCCTTCGCCATCGGCATCGCGAGGTACGGGATTCCGGTCTTCTCGACGAACGTCTTGATCTCGGCCTCGGCGCGCGAGTAGGCGACACCCTTGCCGAAGATGATCAGGGGCTGCTCGGCGGTCTTCAGGGCCTCGATCGCCGCGCGGACATCGGCGGGGTCGGACAGCGTGCGCTTCGGGTCCGGGACACGAGGCGCCCACTGCACCTCGCTCTCCTCGCAGGAGCCCGCGATGAGGTCGCCCGGGAGGTCGATGTAGACCGGACCGGGAACGCCGTGCAGGGCCTTCTTCACCGCCTCCGCGATGTAGATCGGCAGCCGCTCGATACGCTCGGCACGCATCGCAAACTTCGAGAACGGGAGCAGCGGCGTGATCTGATCCGCCTCCTGGAAGAAGCCGGACATGTGCCCGGTCTGCTCGTACGAACCGCCCAGGAGGATCATCGGCCAGCGGTTCGACCACGCGTTGGCGTACGCACCGACGGCGTTCAGGACGCCGGGGCCGGACACGCACAACGCCGCGCCGATGCGTCCCTTCGTCCCGAGGTAGGACACGGCCTGCGCGGCATAGTTCGCGGGCATCTCATGCCTCATGCCGACGTAGGTGATGCCTTCCTTCTGCGCGGCGGCGGCGATCGTCGTCACCGGGATGCCCACCACGCCGAACATCGCCTCGACGCCCTGGGTCTTCAGCGCCCGCGCGATGATGGTGTTGCCGTCGATCTGAGCCATGCGATCTCTCCTCGAATGCCGGGGGACGCGCCTCTCGCGCGGGTCGAGGGCGCATAGTAATGCGGCACGAAAGCACAGGGGTGGACGGAGCCGTCCCAACGGGTGAGGGCTCTCGCGGACGACGCCTCTCGGCTATGCCCGTCGGAACAACGGCAGCGTGATCTCGTCGGACAGCTCGGTCGCCACCAGTTCCACCGGCATCCCGATCGCCACCTCGTCATGCGAGACGTCCACGAGGTTTGTCGTCACGAGGGGGCCCTCCTCGAGCTGGACGAGGACCGTCGCGAACGGGGTGAAGCCGTTGTACGCCGGGTGGATCGCCTGGTGCGTCACCACGTACGAGCAGACCGTCCCCCGCCCGCTCATCGGACGCCACGTCTTCTCGAAGGCGCCGCACTCCGGGCACATCGGGCGTGGAGGATGGACGAGCGTCGAGCACGCCTCGCACTCCTGCACAATGAGCTGCTTCCGCTCGCGGAGGGCGTCCCAGAAGGGCTGGTTGTCCTCCGTCGGGATGGGCAGCGGGAACGGCGGGCGGTCGCCGACGGGTTCGTGCGTCGTGGTCATGAGGCTCGCTCCAGGAGGATGGCGCCGGTGCCGATGCCGGTGTCGACGAACGAGAGGTGGCAGTCCGCTACCTGTGCCGTGGACTGGCCTCGGACCTGCCGGACACCCTCGATCAGCTGGTTCATCCCCTGGAGGTACGCCTCCGAGAGGTGACCGCCCGAGGTGTTCACGGGCAGCGTCCCGCCGTCCCAGCGGATGCCGCCGGCCTCCACGAAGGGGCCGCCCTCGCCGCGCTCGACGAACCCGTAGTCCTCGAGGGCGAACACGACGAACGGCGCGAAGTGGTCGTAGATCTGCGCCACGTCGACCTCGGACGGCGCGACGCCCGCCTGCGCCCAGAAGCGCGGGGCGAGCGAAGCGGCGGCGGTGTCGACGAATGCGCGTTCCTTCGCATACCCCGCCTGCGCGGCCGCGCGGATCAGGGCGGGCGGTTGGCGGAGGTCACGGGCGCGCTTCGCGCTCACGAGGACCAGCGCACCGCCGCCGTCCGTCTCCAGGCAGCAGTCGTACAGATGGAACGGGTCCACGACGAGCCTCGACTCCTGGTGGTCCTCGATCGTCAGCGGCTTGCCGTAGAACGTCGCGCGAGGATTGCGGAGCGCGTGTTCACGCTCGGAGACCGCGACGTGGCCGAACTGGCGGCTCGTGGTGCCGAACTCGTGCATCCTCCGGCGCGCGGTCATCGCGAGGCCATGCTGCGGGGTGAGGAGCCCGAACGGCTCGGTGAAGGCGCTCCCGCCCTGCCCTCGACGGCCCGTCACCTCGCCTCGGCCGTAGCGAGCGCCGGAGCGCCCGTTCATGCCACGGTAGATCACGATTACGTTCGCGAGGCCCGCAACGATCGCCGCCGAGGCGTGCGCGACGAGGGCGGCCCCCACGTTCCCCGCCTGGTTGATGTCTCCGAACCACGCGAGGTCCTTCACCCCGAGGTTCGCGGCGATCTCCGCTTCCGAGGTGTTGTCGACGCGCCACGTCATCAGCCCGTCCACCTCGGACGGCGCGATGCCGGCGTCCGCGAGGGCGGCGGTGATCGCCTGCAGCGCGAGCATCATCTCGGAGCGCCCGGAGTCACGGGAGTAGTCGGTCTCCCCCACCCCCACGATGGCGACCCGGTTCCGCAGGGCTGTGCTCACGCGTCCTCCTCGCAGTGACCGGCTGCTCAGATCGGCCGCTCAGACCGGCCAGTCGACCCCGTTGAGATTAAGCAATGGCGCGCGGAGATACAGCGCGATGAACCCACCCACGAGGAACGTCGCCGTCGCACCACCGAGGAACTGCAGGCGAGGCATCGTCGCGTCGAGGTTCGGCGGCTGCAGAATGTTGAGCACGACGAGCGCGGCCACGGGGCCCACGCTGAAGAAGAGCAGCAGTCCCGTGGGCATACCCCATCCGAACGCACGCCCCCAGCCAAAACGAGCAGCACCAGCACCGTGAGGACCAGGAGGGCGAACACGGCCCCAGCGAGGAACGGGCGACCGGGACTGCGGCGCTGTCGCTCCGCCTCGATGCGTCCAGCTCGCTCCACCTCGGCCCCGCGCATGAGGGCGACCGCGCCCGCCTCGTCGAAGTGCCGAGGGCGGGGGGCGCCCTCGGTGGTGCTCTCGACGGCGGGCTGCCAGCCGACCTGCTTCCATGCGAGGAAGAGCAGCGCGCACAGCGCGAGGATGGTGCCCGCCCCTGCGATCCACGGAGCCTGCCGGAACGGGTTCGCCTCCGCGCTCAGGACACTTGCGGTGAGGCACGCCTCCGGCACCGGTTCCCCCACTGCCGAAGCCCAGCACGCGTCGTCCACGGTGCGCGCAACGTGGTCGGGGTAGTGATCCGACTCCCACGCCACCACCCGCACACCCTGCCCTCGGTCGTCCTGCTCCACGGTGTGCAGCGTGACCGTGCGCTCGACGTCGGCGCACGCGAGGAGTGCCGGCGCGAGAGCGAGCGCCATCACCAACCGACCGAACCGCCGACGCCGGGTCGAAGACATGCCGTGGTTATAACAGACGGTCGCTACTACTGAGCCTCGGCGGTGGGCTCATCGGGTCGAGCGACCTCGGCGGTGGTGCTGCTTCGCGCCCACGACCTGTGAGCCGGGTCTGAGCCACGAGCATGGGAGAAGTGAGAGACCCACAACCTGGCCTGCCTGCCCCTCAGCCGGGCCCGAGGAGTTCGTGCGGCCCTGCTCGCGGTGTAGCCGCTCGGAGCGCGTGGAGACGATGGGGTTTGAGGTGACCGCACCGCCCGCCCGGACCGGACCGTTCGCCCTGACGGGCGTCACCCTCGTGTCTGGCGACCGAGACGGATCCGTGCAAGCGGACCGGACCATCCTCGTCGGGGCGGACGGCGTGATCGCTCGGATCGGATCCGACGCCGACACGCCCGTCCCGGTCGGACACCGCAGCATCGACCTGGCAGGGACGTGGGTTATCCCGGGGCTCATCAACGCCCATGCTCACCTGTTCTCAGACGGCAAGCCTCTGCCGCCGATCCTGCTGAAGGAGTCCGCACAGGGACTGGTCTCGGCGTTCTCACACAGCCCCCTGGGGGCAGCTCTGTTCAAGCGCCGCACGAGGGCGAACGTCCGGACACAGCTCCACTCGGGCGTGACCACGATCCGTAGCGTGGGTGACGTCCGCTACGAGGTCGTCGGTGTCGCGGAGGAGATCGAGGCCGGCAAGTACCTCGGGCCGCGCGTGCTCGCTTCTGGACCACTGCTCGCCGTTACCGGAGGACACGGCGCGCCGCAGATCGCGCTGACCGCGGACTCACCATGGGAGGCCCGGCGCAACACGCGTCGGAATCGGCAGCACGGCGTCAAGGCGATCAAGATCTCGGCCACCAGCGGCGTGACGGATGCGCGGGCGATCGGCTACGCCGGCCGGCCCGAGATGACCGAGGAGGAGATGCGCGCCATATGCGAGGAGGCACACAACGCCGGCATCCTCGTCGCGGCACACGCCCAGAGCAAGGAGGGGATCGTCGCCGCGCTCCGGGCGGGCGTCGACACGATCGAGCACGGGGCGGGCATGACGCCCGAGATCGTGGAGCTGTTCCACCGCAACCCGCGCTCCCTGCGCGGGACCTCGGCCCTGGTCCCGACGCTGCTGGCGTGCTTCCCGCTGGTCAAATTCGACCGGGAGGTCACCGGCATCAGTGACATCAGCAAGGCGAACGCGGAGATGATCTGGGAGTCGATGCTCCAGGGCATCCAGGACGCGCGGGACAACGGGATCAGCATCGGCATGGGGACCGACTCCGCGCTGACCTTCGTCACCCACTACGACGCGTGGCGAGAGATGGACCTCGCCGTCCGGTATGGCGGACTCACCCGCGCGCAGTCGCTCCATGCCGCCACCGCGGTCAACGCTCGCATCCTCGGGCTCGATGCGGTCACCGGCTCGATCGAGCCGGGCAAGGCCGCCGACCTGGTCGTCCTGGACTCGAACCCACTCGATGACTTCCGCGCCCTCAAGGCCCCGCGGATGGTGGTGGCGCGCGGCGCGATCATCGACCACCCGTCGGTCACGCGGTTCCCCGAGTTGGACGCCCGGCTCGACACCCTGTGGGTGACTGACACGCAGCACCAACCCGAGCGTCCTCCGCGCGCACCCTGTACCGTCCCGCCATGATCGAGTTGCGGCCCGGACTCTGGCACTGGCAGGCGCCCCACCCGGAGTGGAACGCTGAGCAGCGATGGCCGCGCGAGGTGTCCTCGTACGCCGTCGACGACGGTACGCACCTCATCCTGATCGACCCGCAGACCGTGCCGAAGGAGCTCCTCGCGCTCGCCGAGGATCGCGTGCCCGTCGTCCTGCTCACTGCGCCGTGGCACGAGCGCGACACGAGGATCCTGGTCGAACGCCTCGGCGCGGCGGTGTACGCACCACGGCCCGACACCGCGGCCGACCTCATGGCGAAGTTCCACGTCACCGCCGAACAGGCCGGCGACGGCAGTCCCGACCTCACGTGGCTGCGCGAGCGCAACACCGAGGCCCACTTCTACGGCGCGGGCGACCGTCTCCCGATCGGCGTCGAGGCCTTCCTCGGGCGGGAGCACAACGACCTCGTGCTGTGGATGCCGAGCATCCGAGCGGTCATCGCCGGTGACACCCTGGTGGACTTCGGACCCCAGTCCGGCGGTGGCTTCGGCATCAACCCGTGGCTCCGCGGCGACGTCACCCGCGAGGAAGTCGTCAAGCGCCTCCGTCCACTCCTCGCCCTCCCGGTCGAGTTCGTGCTGCCACCCCACGGCGCCCCCACCGACCTCGCCGCGCTGGAGCGAGCACTGACCTAGCGACGACCTCGATCGCTCCGACGGGCCGCCGCCAACGAGCGGTTGCCACGACGTATCCTCGGTCGATTGGGCCGGCACACCACGCACCGATCGCGGCGAAGGGCGGCGTGATGGCTCTCGGACTGGAGTTCCCGGACGGCGAACTGAGCGACACGCTGTTCCTCGGCGGCGTCACCGACCGAAGCGTCCGCGCCTGGCTCCGCGCCCCGGACGCCACCTCCGTCACGGTGACGCTCGAGGTCGCGGGCGCCTCCCACAGCGTGGAGGCTCGCCCGGACGCCGGGCACGACCACGTGGCGGCCATCGACCTCACGCTCGACGCCGCGCATCCGGGCGAGGAGTTCGTGGTGACGGCCGGATCGCACCGACGGATCGGCCGCTTCGCGCCCTCGGCCGCCTCGCCCGCGCCGTTCACGTTCGCATTCGGCTCCTGTCATCAGCCGTTCCAACCGAACGATGACAACCGCCTCGCGAAACACGCCGGAGCGGCGATCTACCCGCCGCTGCTCACGCTCATGCGGGAACACGACGCGCGCTTCCTCCTCCTCAACGGCGACCAGGTGTACTCGGACGGTGTCGACGGGCAGAGCGTCCGCAAGTGGGCGCGAAACCGCTCGGCTGACGACAAGCCCTCGTTCGAGGAGTACCTGGGGGCGTACCGGCACCTCTACCGCGGCTACTTCAACGAGAGCGGCTTCCGCGCGCTCCTCGAAGCGTTCCCCACGCGGATGATGTGGGACGACCACGACATCGCCGACTCCTGGGGCTCACGGTTCATCGAGGTCGAGGAGGACCGCCAGATGTACCGCGCCGCCTCCCAGACGTTCCGGGAGTACCAGCGTGCTCGCGCCCCTGGCGCTCCGTTCGGGGGCGAGGCTCCCTACCACCACGAGTTCCGCTACGGCGACACGGCGTTCTGGGTGATGGACCTGCGCGGTATCCGCTCATGGCAGGACGAGGTCGTGCTGGGGGAGGCGCAACTCGCCGACACCGCCGCCTTCCTCGATCGTGCGAGGGCGGACGAGATCCGCACGGTGTTCGTGGTCGCCTCGATCCCGGTCATCCACTTCTCGCCCGCCATCGTCTCCGTCCTCCAGTGGGTGCCGGGCAACAAGGGGTCAGACGTCCGCGACCGATGGGACGCGGCTCCGTTCCGCGAGGAGCGCGACCGGCTGATCGAACTGCTCACCGCCTGGCAGCGGCTCGATCCCCGGCACCAGGTCGTGGTCCTCTCCGGCGACGTGCACGCGGGCGCAGCGTTCATCGTGCGCGACCGCCGGACGGGCGGCCGGTTCCACCAGTGGACCAGCAGTTCGCTCTCCGCGCCGGGAGGCCTCGCGCACAATGTCGCCAACCGCGTGGGGAGCCGCCTGGTGAACTGGGGCGAGCGAGTCTGCGAGGCTGCCCGCGTGGGCGTCGACCCGCGTAACAACGCCGGGCTGGTACGCGTACGCCCGATCGAGGGCGGCGGACACCACGTCACCTTCCACCTCTACGCGCACGATGCGCACGGCAGCCTCGTCCGGAGCATCCACGCCTCGGCCATCCCGCCTGGACCCGCCTGACCGAGCACTCACAGGCCCCCGCCCGACATCACCACGACGGGCGTGTCCGGCGAGAGGTAGCCCGACGGGAAGAGCGCACGGAAGGCGGCGTTCAGGAAGCTCGGCCCGCCGACCGTGTAGCCGTAGGCGCGGCCGCCGGACCAGACCCAGAGGGCCGTGACACCCTCGATGGAAGCGGCATCCTCGATGGTCCCACCGCCCCAGACCGTGAACGTCGCGCCGCGCGGGGTGAGCGGCGTCGAGAACGCGCGGTACCCCGCGCGGCGGGCGATCGCGAAGATCGTGAAGTGGTCCACCTCCGCGATCAAGGTGACGCTGCCGTCCTCCTCCATCACCAGCTTCGCGGGTACCTCCACCCAACTGCTGCCGTTCCAGAACACGACCGTCAGCTCACGGGCACCCGTGTCCGGAACCTGGCTCGCGGGAACCGTGAACGACAGCTCCACCGGCGCACCGAACCCATCCTCCACGGAGGCGCCGTGGGGCGTGGCGGCGTACACCTGGTAGGCGACGATGACACCCGTCGAGGTCGGCGGCGGAGCCTGCTCGATGAGCCGTTCGACGTCCATGATCGCCGCGATGCTGAGCTCGACGCCCGGCGGAAGCGCACCCGGAGGCGCGACGACCTTCGCCGTCGTGCCGTCCGAGGACTGCGTCTCCAGGACCACCTCGTCCGTCTCGCTGACCTCGGCAGTCTGTGGCTCGTCCACCTGGACGGTCACGCCGCCGCGCTCCATCGGAGGCGTCGTGCGCCCCGAGGGGGGTCGTTCGTCCTCGGGTGGCGGATCCATGTTCGCGCTCACCGTGACCGTGAAGGTCACCGTCGCAAGGTTGGCGGAGGCGTCCGAGGCCGTGCAGGTCACCGTCGTCACGCCGAGCGCGAACATGGATCCGCTGATGGGTGTGCAAGTCACCAGCCCCGCGCCGTTCACGGCGTCCGTCGCCGTCGGTGCGGTGTAGGTCACCACTGCGCCACCAGGCCCGGTCGCCGTGATCGCGATGTCACGAGGGACGTCCGAGAACGACGGCGGTGTCTCATCCGCTGTCACGGTGACCGTGAACTCCTCAGACGCTTCGTTCCCCACGCCGTCCGAGGCGGTGCACGTCACCGTCGTCGTTCCAATCGGGAACAGCGATGCGGTGACGGGGCTGCAGCCCACCGACACCCCGCCGTCCACGGCATCGGTCGCGGTCGGGCTCATGTAGCTCACATACGCACCGTCTGGGCCGGTCGCCACCATCGTGATGTCCTCGGGCGTTCCGGAGAGCGAGGGCGGCGTCTCGTCCTCGATGACCGTCACCGTGAACTCCGATGACGCCTCGTTCCCGGAGGCGTCCGAGGCCGCACACGCCACCGTCGTCACACCGATCGGGAACGTCGATCCGCTGGCGGGAGCGCAGGTCACCGGTCGAGGGCCGGACACGAGATCGATCGCAGTCGGCAAGGTGTAGGTCACCGCGATCCCGCCGGAGGCGGCCGATGTGATGGTGTCCGGGACACCGGTCAACACGGGTGGTGCGTCGTCTCGCACGGTCACCGCTGTGGAGGTCGTCACCGTGCTGGGATACACGTCGAGGTCCGTGGCCGTGCAATGCACGAAGAAGACGCCCACCGGGGCCAGCGATCCAGACGGCCAATCACAGGTGACCGGAAGCTCCGCGTGCGCGGCAGATGAAGCCTGCGGCGTCTCGTAGGTGACGTACGCGCCCCCCGGGGATGCCGCCGTGAACGTCGGGAGGGCGGGGAGATCCGTGATGGTCAGGTTCCCGTAGTTCACGACCACGTTGAAGCTGGTGGTCACGGTCTCCTGGGGATCTGTGAAGGGACGGGTCGCGGTGCAGGTCACCGTGGTCATGCCCACGGGGAAGAGCGAGCCAACGCCGGGAGCGCATTCGACGTCGACCGGGCCGATGCTGTCCGAGGCCGTGGGCTTCTCGTACGTGACCGTGACGCCAGAGGGCCCCGGGATGTCGTCGACCTCGATGTCGTCGCGTGGGGTGATCGTCAGGCCCGTGGCAGTGGCGTGCACCTCCACCATCACGCCGGCCGTCGTGCTGGCGGACGCGTAGTTCGCGTCGCCCGAGTAGGTCGCGGTGACCTCGTGCGTTCCCACCGGGAGGCCGGTGAGCAGGACCGACACGAGGCCGGAGGTCCACGCGCCGCTCAGGGTCTGCGTCTTCACGGTTTCGCCGTCGAGCTTCACGTCCACCGTCCCGGTGCGATGCGCCTTGACACCGCTGAACCCGGGGGAGGCCAGGAGGGTCACACGAACGGCGACCGTGTCTTCCGTGCTGATCGGCTCGGACAGCGAGTCGAGTCCAACATCGGTCGGGTACTTCACCAGCGTGAGCGTCTCACGCTCGCTCTCGCTGGACGTGTAGCGGTACCCGTCCGGGATGTAGACCGCAAAGATGTTGTGTGTCCCGGCGGTAGACAGCGTCACCTTGAAGTCGGCATCACCGGTCTCATCGAGCGTGACGAGGTTGGTGATGCCCTTCGGACCGGAGCCCGTGTCATCCAGTAGATAGACGCTGCCGCTCGGCGCCGGCAGGCCTCCAAAGATGTGCACCTGGAAGTGCCACTCGTTCCCGATGTACGCGGGATCACCAGGCTCGTTGAGCAGGGTCAGCTGGGTCGATGATGCGGCCGGCCACACGGTGATGGTGACGGAGGAGCTGCTGGCCTCGCACGGCGACGATTCCGGTGGGACGTAGGTGGCGGTGATGCTGTACGCCGAGCCGCCCGCCTGGTTGGGTGCGAACTCAACCCACGTGGAAGTGGCGGTGCCCCTGCCCGTGCCCCAGGTGGTGTCCGTCGGGACGTAGTCGAATGATTCGCCGGTGGTGGCGTTCGTGAACGTGACATGCCCCTCGGGAGGCGGGCTGTAGATGTCGAGCAGGCCACCAGCCGTCCTGCACTCCACCGTCGCCGAGAACCGCACCAACTCCCCGGTCGTGACGGTCGTCTTCGTGGCGGTCACGGTCAGGTGGGTCGCGTTGGCCGAAGCGGGCTCCGGCGCGCCAGGCCACCCCATCGGGCCGGCGAACAACAGCAGCAGTAGCGCGGCACCGGCGAGGGCCATCCTCCCACTACGCGTGCCCATGCCGAACGTCGCTACTCGTGATCGCCGCATGGCCGTGTCCCCTGCTCCGCGGTGCGCTGGCCAGTCGTCCCAACCCGACGAGGGCCCGCGGTACCGTCGCCGTTACGATGCGTCGGGCCTCGATCCAGGCCTGTTGATGGCTGCAAGATAGAATTCATTCATGCATGAATCAATCTCATGCATGGACAACGTCTGTGTGGAGCGCGCGATGGCCAGCAAGCAGCAGCAGAGGAGCGAGGCCAGCTATGAGGCGCTGATCCGCGCCGCGATCCGGCAGTTCCACGAACACGGGTACGCAGCGACCAGCGTGGACGACATCGTCCGTCGCACGGACTACTCGCGCGGCAGCTTCTACTTCCACTTCACGAACAAGCTCGACTGCTTCTGGCACGTCATCGCGTACCGGCAGAAGCTCAGAGCGGAGTGGGCCGAGCTGCCCTCCAGGCGCGACCCGCGCACGACATCACTCCACCAGATCCTTCGCGAGGCCGGCACCAGCCTCACCTCGTCGCTCGAGGGCATGGAGGGGATGGTGCTGTTGATGGTCGAGTGCCATCAGCAGACCCGCCACGACGAGGACGCGCAGCGCCGCCTGCACGAGATCTACCCGCCGTGGCTGGAGGAGATCGCGACGTTCGTGCACGGACTCCAGGAGGGCGGCTGGGTCGACCCCGCCATCGACACGCAGGTGCTCGCCGCCCGCATGTTCGCGTTCGTCGAAGGTGTCTCCGTGCATCAGCGGCTGTATGAGCTCGGCGGGATCAACCTCGGCGATGTGCTGATCGGCGGGCTCCTCGGCCTGCTCCCGCCACCGCCCGAGGCCGCGACGGCCTAGCGGACCGCTCCTCACCCCGACGCATCGAGGGCAAGTCCTACACTCGCGGCTCGACCGACCGCTTTGGCGGAGGGAGGCCTCGATGAGTGCGAACGTGCCGCCCCCCGGCGCGATAGCGGGCGGGCCGCTGTCCGGCATCCGCGTGCTGGACTTCACTCGCTACCAGCAGGGCCCCATGGCCACGGTGTTCCTCTCCGACCTCGGGTGCGAGGTCGTGAAGGTGGAGGAGCCCGGTGGCGAGCCGGGGCGCGCGAACGGCCTGCAGCCGGACGGCTTCTCCGCGTACTTCGAGGCACACAACCGCGGGAAGAAGAGCATCACCCTGGACCTCCGTATCGAGGCGGCACGCGACGCCGCGCGTCGCCTCGTGCCCGGCTTCGACGTGGTCGTCGAGAACTTCCGACCGGGAGTCATGGAGCGCTGGGGCCTCGGCTACGACGACCTCCGAGGGCTGCGCGAGGACATCATCCTGGCATCGGGGTCCTCCTGGGGCCGGCTCGGGCCGTGGGGCAACCGGCCGGGGTACGACCACGTGGGGCAGGCGCTCTCGGGGGTGATGGTGGAACAGGGCGGCGGTCCGGGCCGGCCACCGCACGCGCTGATCGGCGGGTTCGCCGACCAGATCGGCGCGATGCTCCTCGCAACCGGCGTGGCGAGCGCGATCGTCGCGCGCGAGCGCTTCGGCATCGGACAGCACGTGGACGTCTCGCTGATCGGCGCCATGACCGCCTTGCAGGCGATGCCCCTCACGAGGTACCTGCGCACCGGCAACCAGATCGGCTTCGAGGAACGCCGCGCCGCGACGTACACGCACTACGAGTGCGCGGACGGGAAGTACGTCGCTATCGCCGCGAACACACAGGCCTTCTGGGAGCGCCTGTGCGACGCCCTCGAGCGGCCCGACCTGCGCGACGACCCACGCTTCGCCGGCCCCTTCGACCGCGCCGAGCACAAGGACGCACTCGTCGAGGAGTTCGAGCGGCACTTCCGCACGAGGACCTCCACGGAGTGGTGCGAGCGACTCACGTCCGCCGACGTGCCGAACGCTCCGGTGCTCGACTATGCCGGGCTGGCGGAGCACCCTCAGTTCTGGGAGAACGGCTACCTGCAGGAGATCGACCACCCGAACCTCGGGCGGATGCGCGTCACGGGACCCGCGATCCGCATGAGCGCCACGCCGACCTCCGTCCAGGGCGGGGGCCCTGAGCTGGGACAGCACACCGAGGAAGTCCTGCTGGCCGCCGGGTTTACCTGGGACGAGGTCGCCGCCCTCCGCGAGTCGGGCGCGACCCGTACGGTCTAGGCGCAGACGCTCCGAGGAGGGCGCGATGGCAGATCCGGTCACCCACGTGGTGTTCGACCTCGGCGGCGTGTTGGTGTCACACGTGCGGAGCTGGCGCGAGGCCCACGAGCGCACCACGGCCCCGTGGGACGACTACTACGACACGCCCGAGTTCCTCGAACTCACGCGCCCATCGGTCCTCGACCACATGTCCGGCCGCATCACCCCGGATCAGTGGTACTCGACGATGGAGTCGCTCACCGCCGGCCGGCTGAGCCCGGAGCACTGCCGTCTCGTCCTGGAAGCGTGGCTGTACGGGGACTACCCCGGTGTCGCCGACGTGATCGACGACATCCACGCCGCCGGCCGTGTCACCGCCACCCTCTCGAACACGAACCCCGTCCACTGGGAGCACCAGCTCGAGCACAGCGAGGCGCTCCGCCGCGTCCAGCACCGGCACGCCAGCCACCTGCTGGGCGCGATCAAGCCCGATCCGGAGATCTTCCACGTCTTCGAGCGCACCACCGGCTTCGACCGCCGCGGCATCGTCTTCTTCGACGACCTCGAGGAGAACGTCTTCGCCGCCCGCGACGCCGGCTGGCGCGCCGAGCTCGTGGACCACACGGGCGACACCGCCGCCCAGCTCCGCGACCACCTCGCCCGCCACGGCGTGTTCGAGTAGGCGCGTTCGAGGCGTCGCCAAACTCCGGCCCCCTCTCCCGGCTCGGCGGGAGAGGGTTGGGGTGAGGGTGTCCTCCGCCGCCGGCCCCCTACGACCCGACGACCACCTCGAACGGGAGGGAGGCCAGCTCGCGGTCTCCGAGGGTGATCGCCACCTCGTGCGGGCCGGCGGTACGCAGGTCCATCTGCACCAGCTCCACCACCATGTTCGCGCGGCCGCGGTCGGCGTCGCCGGAGAGTGCGAGAGTGATGGTGCCCTCCACGGGCGTGGTCACATCGCGCCCGTCGGCGTCCGAGATGCGGACGCGGAACGCGTGCGCGCCGAGGTCGTCGCGGTTGAACGAGAACCGTACGACGGCCACCGCCCGAGGATGCACCGCCGGCAGCTGCCGGAGGTTGATCCGCTCGAAGCCGATGCCCAGGGCGTGGATCTTGCCGCCGCTCTCAGCGGCGGCATCACAGAGGAAGGCGTAGTCGATCTGCATCGGTCGATCGTACGAGCCGCACCCGGACGCGGGTTAGCGGGCTGCCTCGATGCCGTCGGTGAGCAGGTTGCCGTACACGGGGCCGAAGTTCCGGGCGCGCAGGATGCCCTCGGCGTCGATGAAGAACGAGGCAGGCAGGCCGACGACCCCGTAGTGCTCGCGCACGCTCCCCTGCCGGTCCATCACCGTCGGGAAGGTCAGCCCGAACTCGTCGAGGAAGTCGCCGACGACGCTGTCAGACTCCTGCCAGTTCACCGCCAGCACCACGACGTCCTGGTCGTCATATACGTGCTGCAGGTCCGGCATCTCCGTCCGGCAGGGCACGCACCACGTCGCCCAGAAGTTGAGGATCACGGGCTGCCCGCGGAAGTCGGACAGCGACACGCGCTCGCCGCTCCCGGACTTCTCGAGGACGAAGTCCGGTGCGGGCTCACCGAGGGCGGGACGTCCCGCATCCGAGACCACCCCCAGCACGTCGCCCTCGACGTCCGCGGGTGCAATGAACTCGCGGTACACGAAGAGCCCACCCACCACGAGCACGATGGCAGCAACGGTCGAGTAGCGCGCGAAGGTACGGCCGGTCATCCCTCCGAGCGTAGGCATCCCTCGACATGTGGGGAACGAGGATTGGCGAGCGAAGTGTTAAGGAAAGCCCTCGCCCCACGCGCGCGCCGTAACGACGAGGCGGGGTGGCCCGGCAAGCCCCCTGCCGGTATCCCGATCCGCCCGATAGGATGCCCCCGTGACTTCCCCGAATGACTCGACCGCCGGCGCCAACCTTGACCCCGCGTTGCGCGAAGCCATCGCCGAGGCCGCCGCGATCCTTGCGGGGGCGGCGCACACCGTCGTCCTCGCGGGCGCCGGGATGTCGAAGGAGTCGGGCATCCCCACCTTCCGAGGTGACGGCGGCCTGTGGACGGTCAACGGCGAGCCGCCGCTGAACCAGTACGACACGTTCGCTCTCGACCCGAAGCGCTGGTGGGAGCGCCGCCTCGAGGAGGCCAACAACCCCGGCGAGTTCGCCCTCGCGATCGAGGCGGCGCAGCCGAACCCGGGGCACCTCGGCCTCGCGACGCTGGAGGAGATAGGCGTCGTCCGACACCTCATCACCCAGAACATCGATGACCTCCACCGCCGCGCCGGGCAGCGATCCCTGACGGAGATCCACGGCAACCGCTACTGGATGCGCTGCATCCGCTGCGAGACACGCTGGCCGAAGGCGGAGTTCATCTTCGACGAGAC